>Ga0315277_10000100_pt1 | contig 142467 bp, 180 predicted proteins | sample YL17G05_15_MG_FD_203695 | JGI IMG/M metagenome (GOLD analysis project Ga0315277, IMG submission 203695) | Sediment microbial communities from Yellowstone Lake, YNP, Wyoming, USA - YL17G05_15 | ecosystem: Environmental > Aquatic > Freshwater > Lake > Sediment | place: USA: Wyoming | collected...
GCAGGCAAAGCAGTAGATACCATTCCTACAGCCAATCCAGTAATTATATTTGTTCCAGGCCCTGTTTCTGATGCAAGCGCTATGTCTTTTACTGGCGAATATTTCGCAGTTGTATAATACTCTGTTATAGCAAATAATGAAACTGCTACAGCAATACCAACTATTGAAGAATAAAACATTGCAATGCTAATCGGAAGCGATACTGTTATGAAATAGAATATAATTGCAGATATAATAGCTGTTACTATAAGCCCCATGTAAAGCGCGCGCATTATGCTTCCGCTTTTATTTATTCTGACAAAAAATATGCCTATTATTGACGCAAATATTGCACCTGCACCAAGCAGCAGCGGATATATAACACCTGCCTCGCCTATTAGTAAATGACCGAGCAACATTGCACCTAATGCTGTTACTGCATATGTTTCGAACAAGTCTGCGCCCATGCCTGCGCAGTCACCGACATTGTCACCGACATTGTCAGCAATAACAGCAGGATTCCTTGGATCATCCTCTGGAATGCCTGCTTCTACCTTGCCGACTAAATCAGCGCCAACATCCGCAGATTTAGTATAAATGCCACCACCTATTCTTGCAAAAAGGCTTATCAGGCATGCACCAAAACCAAAACCAATAATCAGCAATGGATTTTTGTAAAACATGTAAAAGGACGTTACGCCAATTAGTGCAAGCCCAACAACAAACATGCCAGTAACTGCCCCGCCCCTGAATGCAACATTTAAGGCATTATTTAGTCCCTTGCCTGCTGCCTTTGCAGTTTTCACATTTGCCCTTACTGAGATGTTCATTCCTATATATCCAGCAAGAGCTGAGCAGAATGCGCCTGCAACAAAGGTTATTGCAGTTTGCATATTAATTGCAAGTGCGAGTGCAATAGAGATTATAATAGCAAATATTGTTACTGTTTTATACTGCCTGTTCAAGTAAGCGCTTGAGCCCTCGCGTATTGCTGCTGCAATGCTCTCCATTTTTTCTGTTCCTTTTTCATGCCTTAACACGTAGATTATCAGAAAAACAGCAAAAACAATTGCAGTTACACCTGCTATAATCGGGATTAATAACATTATTGATTAGCTCCTGTCAAAAATTTCCTTTGTCTCAACCGAATGATCTTAATTTTATTGCTTTTTAAGGTTTTTATAAGTTTCCTATCATTCGTTGCAACCATGCAGTTATGCTTTTTCGCATAGCTGATTATAGCTGAATCAGCTCTCTTATCATCTGTGGCAACAATTTTTATGCCTTTATCCATGATAAGGTCCAGTGCAATCTTAGCAACTGGGGCATACCTGCCCTTGCCTTCAGCTATTTTTTCCAGTTCGTTTATGCAGCTCTCAAGCGTAATTAATTCATGATCGCCAAGCTCATCATATATATTGACCTTGAATTGCACAGGCACTAATAAGAAGTTTGTGTCTAGCAAAACCTTCATAGAAAAGAAATCTTGAAAAGAGTTTAAAAAACTGATTTTTAAAAGCCTTTCTAACCTACCGTTATTAGGCGGTTATGTGTTTTACCATAAAGGCATTACCCTGTATGTACCGGATAAGGTCTATTATCCAAGAGAGGATTCGTTGCTTCTGGCTGATGTTGTGGAGAAGAAAAAACTAAAAGGCGATATACTTGATATCGGCTGCGGCTCAGGGCTTCTGGCAATAATAATGGCCAAAGCCGCAGAGGTCACTGCTGTGGATGTCTGCTCGCTTGCAGTCAAAACCACGCTTCAGAATGCAGAGATAAACAAAATAAAATTAAAAGCCATTCAATCAGATTTATTCAGCAAAGTAAAAGGCAAATTCGATTTAGTAGTATTCAATCCACCATATCTGCCAGCGCAACCAAGCGCAAACCTAGACGGACAGCCAATAGATGCTAAAGACGCTAATGCATATAACGACATAACTTATTCAGGAGGTGAAAAAGGCAGGACAGTAATAACCAAATTTATAAAGAACGTAAAAAAATATCTTAAGAAGAATGGCAAAATACTTCTTCTTATTTCATCCTTAACCGGCGAAAAAGAAGTCTTGGCTTTGTTCAAGGAAAACCAATTCAAAACCAAGATCATAGCAAAGCAGAAAATCCCTTTCGAGGAATTAATGGTCATCGAAGCAGGACTAAAACCGAAAAGCCTGAAAAAGTCTAAGTAGTTTATAATTTTCTATATAACTTCATTCTCGTCTGGCTCGGTAAGGAACGTGTCTTAAAAAATACTGGCCTTGGTATGGTATGACCAATAAAAAAGTCTTTTCGCTGTTGCCATCCTTTTTTGCTACTTGTTCAGCATCAGAGCCGATGGCCAAAATCGGTGAATCGTAGACATCAATTTCGTACAACTGTGGTGAACCACAGGTAATACGATTTAAAGCTACGTTTTTACCTATAATATTTACTATTTCTTTTGAATTTATAAGCTATCGAAGTGTTCTACCAATATACTGTCTAGTATCTGCTGTCTTATCGATATCAACTATTTTCCTTTCCATATTAATTACATGTACGATTAAGGATAAAAAGTTAGTCTTAAAAACTTTTGGTTTATAGTCAGGGCATGCAAAAAGATAATTTACAATATCAAAAAGAATATAAAGACTTCAGAAAAGCCAGACTAAAGAATTTGCAAAAAGCCATGGATATGTTTCTAAAGAAATCTGGTATTAAGAACGGTTTACTTCTAGAAATAGGGTCTGGTACAGGATTCTTTTATAATCACCTTCCAGATAAGTACAAAGGCCTTAAAAAAAACTGGATCCAGCTTGATTTCTACGAAGATGATATAGTGGCAGCCAGGAAAAATAGCCCTGATGGGAAATATATTCTCGGTGTAGTGCATAGTCTTCCTTTTCCAGACAAAATCTTTGATACAGTATGCGGGTTCGCTTCTTTTGACGCCATACCCAATATTCACGAGGTAATGAACGAAGTAACAAGGGTATTAAAACCTGGCGGAAATTTTTTCAACCTGTCAGACCATATGCCTTCCTTGGATCAACTAGCCATAGAACTCGATAAAAAAGGCTATACAGTCTTTCAAACCTTCGAATATGATAGAACAGGGCCAAAAACTATTAAGAGAACAAGTGATATAGTAGTATTTCCAAGGCATGATGAATTACCTGAATCTGCATGGAGTGAAATTCAGAAAGCTTATGTTGACGCTCTAGCTGGTTGCGATGTTGTAGAAACATCTACTTCATATGGCGAATCTTCAAAATTTGTAATAATAACTGAACAAAATAATCCCCTAGATAAAATTGGTGAGGTTAGAAAAAAATATGAAATAACTATAAACCCATACAATTATTTCTATAAAACCATCAAGCAGGAGCTGGAACCAAGTTATACCAATATAGAAACAGGAACAATAATAACAGGTTTCGGAACAGACCTTCTCAGGTATGAATTAACCCGCCCCATCTTCGGGCTTCTTTCCAGATTACATGATACAAATTTAGCTTTAGTGAGGTATGTTGCAGCCAAAAAGAAATCTTAAAAGTCTTCTAGTTCTAATTCTTTTCATGCCAGTCAACGCTCCAGCAGAGTACTTCAAGGCAGAAGAGAAGTTCCAGTCAGCCAAGAGCAAGGAGGAGAAGATAGCTGCTCTTGAGGAGATGATTCGGCTTCTGCCAAAGCATCATGGCAGCGAAAACGCACACGCCCAGCTAAAAGCAAGACTTGCAAAGCTGAAAAAAGAGAGCACCAAGAAAGGCGCTCATAAGGTAGGCATACAGAAAGAAGGAGAAGCTCAGGTCTGCCTTATCGGATTAACCAACAGCGGTAAATCCACGCTGCTCAGCAAACTTACAGATGCAAGGCCTGCTATTGCGGAATATCCTTATACAACAAAAAAGCCTGAGATAGGCATGATGGATTATAAAGGCGTCAAAGTTCAGTTAGTGGAAATACCATCAACCTTTAATGCAGAATACATGAGCATAGCAAGGAGCGCTGAGGCAGTTGTTCTTGTTATAAGAAACGAACATGAAAAAAAGCAATTAATTGAATTATTGAAGGATAGTTTCGTAAGAACCAAAAGCATTGTCGTAAATCCATGGGAAGAAAATGCAAATTATATAAAGGAAAAGATCTGGCAATCCCTTGGCTTAATAGTAGTTTATACAAGAAAGACTGAAACGCCCATGGCCCTGCCTGTCGGTTCAATCATAAAGGATTTTGCAAAAAAGATTCACAAAGACTTTGTCCAGAATTTCAGGTTTGCAAGGCTGTGGAGAACAGAAGGCAGCAAAAAGCGCATGATGCAGGCAGGCCTGGATTATGTGCTAAGGGACAATGATATTGTGGAGCTGCACACAAGATAAGCTTAAATTTAATACCTTGCAGTTACAATATTGATTCTATGCTTGCAGAATTGCATTGTCACACAACCCATAGCAGAGGGACTAAAATACTGTATGAAGGTCTCAATACAACAGAACAGATGGTAAGGCATGCCAAAAGAATTGGAATGGATGTAATAGCAATAACAGATCACAATACAACCAAAGGCTGTAATGGTTTGAAAAGCCTGTCCAGAAAATACGGAATAGTTGTAATACCTGGCGAAGAGGTCGGCACAAAAGAAGGTCATGTCCTCGCCCTAGGAATAGAAGAAAAAATACCTCCTAGGCTCAGCTTAGACGAAACCCTGGACATAATAAAGAAGCAAGGCGGTATATCAGTAGCAGCTCACCCCTTTGATATAAGAAGAAAAGGAGCAGGAACCCTTGCAATAAAGTGCGATGCACTAGAAGTCTTTAATTCTATAAATCTTGAGCGAATAACCAACTGGAAATGTCACAGGTTCGCAAAAAAATATAATAAGCCTGTCACAGCAGGATCCGATGCCCATTGCATCTCTATGCTAGGGCATGGTGTAACATCTATTCAAGCTGATAATGATATAGACAGCATTCTGAAGGCAATAAAAAAGGGTAAGACAAACACAATCGAGATATATACACCGTCTAAGATTATAATGGAATGGTCGATCAAAAGGCTGAAACTATCCTATGCTTATGTAATAAGATATATGAACAGGAATTACAGCTGGCCTAAGCGAGCAGTTGGTGAAAAGCTGCTGAGCCTTGCAGAAAAAAGCCCTGGCAACATAGACTATCTCTTTAGGATGATCGCATACCTCTCCCTTGGCTCTGCTATGGCATACTCAACTGTTAGAGCTGTATTAGGTGTTAGATAATAACTTGCAAAATAATATATTTACATAAGGGGTGGTGAAACCCATCAGGAAGGAAAACAGACAGACGTACGAAGTGCGTCAATTCACTTCCTTCCTACGGGAAGGTGTTAAATAATGGTTTATGAACTTATACCTGGATTAGGAACAACGCAACTAAGCCTTGTTGCGATATTCGTGATATTCGTAATATTCATTATTATAACAAAAAAGATTATCAAGACCATAATAAGTGCCATAGGCATAGGAATTATATCAGCAGTCTTCCCCTTTGTTATGAATATTGTATTTGGCTTCAGCATACCAACTGACATAAATACAATACTATTGTTTATTCTGCTTGGTCTTGGTTTATACTTCCTTTATATTCTGGGAAAAGTGATCTATACGGTTTTAGGCTTTGCTGAAAAATCGGCAAAGGTCATTGCATATCCAATAACAGCAATATCCAAGAGTAAGAAAAAAGAAATGGAAAAGAAGATCGAGAAGCTTGTCAGGGAGGGAGAAGAAAAGGAGAGAGCTGAAAAGAAAGCAAAAAAGAAGAAGCTTAAGCTGAAGGAAGTAGAAGATAGGGAAGAAGATGCAGTGGAAGAAAACAAGGATGAAGATGAAATAGTATACGAGGATGAAGACGAAGAAGAGAAGAAATAAAGCTGCTATTTTCTTTGCTGGTATAAATTTCAATAATTTAGAATCTTTGCCTCTTACCTTAAGGCCCAACCGCAATGCCTTCGCCAGTTATCTTATTCGCAATTCCTTCTACATGCAGGCTGTTATTGAACATGAAACTGGCTAAAGGATAGCTTATGCTCAAATTCTTGTATCCTATAGTTGTCATGGCATTATCAAGCATTATAGTCCCTGAGGCCCTTGCCATGTCAAACTTATCCAGCTTCAGGTTGTCGATCCTTAGCGTATTAAACGTCGAATTAGCCTTTATGCTTCCTGCATTGAAGCTCATGGACGTGCCTTCAGTTTCTATTTTACTGAAGTCGCCCTCGAAGAAAATATTTTTGCCAGTTACATGACCTGAAATACTTGTACCAACTATGGTTATTTTCTCGCTTGTTGTTATATTTCCAGAGCTCATCTCTGCAGAAAAACTATCACTATCAAGTATGATATTTATATTCCCGCTAAAGTACAGATCATTGTATTCATCAGATGTTAGGATAAATGAGACATTTCTTACAGGCTCTTTGGCAGGAGCAGCGCCATATAATTTCTTAAAAACCTTGTCAATGAAATCAGACATAGCTGGATGCATAGACAAGGCAACAGCTATGACAGCTAATAGTATTATAACAGTAGCAATAAGCTTCCAGTTGAATAAGCCCATGCTAAGAATTATGTTTCGCTGCTTAAAAAGATTTTTGTAAAATACTCTTACAGTTGACGATGAAAAACATCTGTATTTTTAAAGATTATGGTTCATTAAATCATAGTCAAGGCGGTTCTATGTATCTAATGCAGTCTGATGCCATCGGAACAATTATATGGTTCCTCATGTTCTTTGTATTAATATTTCTCTATCCAAGACTAATGCTTTCACAGCTTATCTTTAAATTAGAACAGTCAGCAAAAAAAATGGAAATCATGTCGCATAAAGCCAACTTAATGATAGCCAAAAAGCTGGAGAAACACCCGCCAAAAGAACTGAAGAGCGATATAAACGAGTTTACAGACTTCTTTGTTGTCGAGCCTTCCAACATAGACCCGTATGGCCTGGTTAGAAAGATCGACCAAACCATAAGAGGCATGGAGTCGCGGTTTAATGAATTCGCCAATAAAATAGCAGGCAAAAAGAGCGATAAAGAAAAACAGGAAATTAATTATTCGCTAAGAGCAGCCATAGGCCTTAGACAAATAGCCAAGATAGTTCGGCACAATGTTGAATTGGCAAAGAAATTCAAGAACCTGCAGATTGCTATGATACTTCAGATGCAGCTGCCTTTGATAGAAAAAATAGCTGAAGGTGAGTTCAAAGGCACTGAGGCCTTCATGAACGGATGGCCAATTGGCGACGGTATCGGGCCATTAGTAGCTGCTTCTCTTGTCAAGAGCAGCAAAGAGATAGCTGAGGACGTTGTAGTTGGCGAAACCATAATAAAAGGCAGGAAATGCTTTGTCCTGAAAGCCAAAGGTCCGGCACCGCATTTGGGAAGAATTGACGAAGCCATCAGCTGGATAATGAAAAGGCATAAAATAGCCAGAATAATAACCATAGATGCTGCTCAGAAGCTTGAGGGCGAGAAATCCGGCTCAGTAGCTGAGGGTGTCGGCTTTGCCATGGGTGGCATCGGACAAAGAGAAATGATCGAAAACGTGCTTCTTCCTATGAAAAAACCAATTGACAGTATTGTCGTAAAAGTCGGTATGACAGAAGCCATACTGCCAATGAAAAAAGAGATATACAAAGCCCTGCCAAAGGTTAAAACCGCCTTAGATAAATCAGTTGAAAGAGCAGGCAAGAATGAAAAATTGATAATAATTGGTGTAGGCAACTCCTGCGGCATCCGCGATGATGAAAAAGCAGTTGATGAAACAGAACAGATAGTTGAAAAGCTTGACAAGATGTACAAGAAGGAAAAGGAAGCGGAAAAAGGCGGATGGTTCTAGAGTTTTAATCCAGATATGAAACAATCATAACCTTTGCATCAGGGATGTCTTTCTTTACTTTATTCATAGCTTTTCTAATAGCTTGCATATCAATCTCTATTTCTGACCTAGAACCAACTATTAGTGTGTTACCGATTTGTAATCCGACAACAACATCATACATAGCATCTTCATTAAAACCGTTATGATGTGGTAGCATCCGATATCTGTCTGTTTTTTCAGGGTCGGACATCCTTCTAGTGCTAAAGCTTCCAAAACCTCTTTCATCTAGATTTGCCACAAGTCCATATGCTGATAGTTGTTGCTTTAGCTCAGTTAAATTGCTGGCGCTAAACCTTTTTCCAGCCACAAGATAAGTATATGCGTCCATTTATTATACCCTGATGTATGATAAATAAAAACTTTATAAATCTTTAACTTATTTCTTGGAACAAATGGCTGTGAAGTTTTTACTACTGACCAAAGATATATTTATAAAGTTTTTTATTGAGTTATTTAGATAGGTCGTGGTCAAGTGGTCGCATCTCAAAGAACATTGGATTCTCTGAAAACTATTGGTCTGAACAAATACGAGAGGAATCTATGGGTTGCGCTGCTTTCTAGAGGTGCGTCTACTGCAGGCGAACTCTCTGATATTTCTAATGTTCCGAGAAGCAGGTGCTATGATGTTCTTGAAAGCCTGGCTGGCAAGGGCTTTATTGTTATTCAGCCTGGAAAGCCTATCAAATATGTTGTAAAATCACCAAGAGAAGCCCTGGAAAGGGCAACAAAGAAGATAAATGAGGATGCAGTTGAACTTACAGACAAGATAGAGCGGCTGATAAAGAGCGATGCAATAAAGGAGCTGGAAAAGATACATAAGGATAACATAAAAACAGTAAAGCCTGAAGATATGACAGGCACTCTTAAGGGAAGATACCTTATGATGCAGCAGATGGAGACCATGCTCAAGAAGGCAAAGAAGAGCATCAAACTTATGACAACAGGTGACGGCCTGATAGAGCTTATGAACAACTATGCAGGCCTTATAAAGAAGGCTTCAGAGAACGGAGTCAAAATCAAGATAGCTGCTCCAATAAATAAACAGACCATGTGCGTAGTAAAGGATCTTTCAAAATATGCACAGATAAGGGACACAGGAGATGTAGAGCATGTTGAAAAAATGCTTGGCAGGTTCTATGTAGTTGATGGTGAGGAATTCCTTCTGAGCCTGACAGATGATGCTAAAGTGCACCCAACACAGGATGTTGCATTATGGAGCCAGAGCGACCATGCAACAGCCAATATCTTCGAGCCTATGTTTGAATTGTTATGGCAGCACTCAAAGCCGATAAAGCAGAATTAGTTCTTTTGGGCAAAATATATAAAGAAACAGTGTTTTTTATTATTATGAAACCTATATACAAACTTATAAAACAAAAAACTTATTGCTGTTTTCCGGCATGCATTTCAATGATTCTGGACAGAAGAAAAATCAGGCATGCTCCCCAAGAAGAAATTGGCTATTATCTGGGTCTGATTGTCCCGAAAGAAAAGGCGCATCTTTTTACTAAAGTCAGAACTGGCAGAAAACCACCTGCAGGATACGGAACGCGAGTTGGCAAGAAAAAATATTCCATAAACAATTATTTTTCAAAAAATAAAATTAAACTGAAAGCAAAGTATTATCCGCTTGAAAAGATAATTTCTGTCAAAAAGTTTATAACGGAGTATCTGAAAAATAACAACGATATAATTGTATTATTTAACAACAAAAAACTTTTTGGGACTGGCAATTACGGGCATACTTCTCTTATTCATAACATAAAAAATGACATAATAACATTAATTGATCCTAAATTGCCCAGAAAAAGAAAGGTAAAATTATCTAAGCTCATATGTACAATCAAATCTCACGGAAAGAAAAAAGGAGGCGGTTTCTATTTAGTTTCCGGATAATCAGCTAGTGTAAAAAATAGAACTTAGCTATCTTCTCTTCTTCCTTAATTTCTCATCCATTCGTTTTTCTAAAAGCTTGCCTGGTTTTAGAACAAATATAACAAGTATCGTCGCAACTATAGCAGCAAAATATAGGCCAAAGCCGACTGCAATGCCTATGGCTCCGAGCACCCAGATCTCTGCTGCTGTTGTTAAGCCACTGACCTTATTCTCTGCGTGGAATATCATGCCTGCGCCAAGGAAGCCTATGCCTGTAACAATGCCAGAAGCTATTCTTGTGTCAAGACCGCCTTCTACCACCACTGACACTATTGTAAAGAGTGCTGCACCGACACAAACCAGAATATGCGTCCTGAGACCAGCAGGTTTTCCGCGAATCTCCCTATCAAGGCCGACAATCATGCCAAGTATAGCAGAAACTATAAGCTTGGTCGCTATATCAACCTCAAGAGGACTGATCTGCCACATGATTTTATATTGTTTTTTCTGTTAATAAACTTATGTCTCTTCAGGATGCGTGCAAAGATCTTTTAGAAAAAATAAAGTCAGGCGAGATTGCTGACCAGGATGCTCTGGAAAAAGAAAAGGTCCTAATCTCAAAGAAATACATGCTTGATAAAATAATAAGAAATGCAGATATCATGAATTTTGTAAGCGATGAGAAAATAAGAAAATTTCTTCTCACCAAGCCAACTAGAACGCTCTCAGGCGTTGCCAATATCGCTGTCATGTGGATGAACAAAAAAAGCTGCATTGGCTCTTGTATATATTGCCCGCAAGGCAGCTATAAGACCGGTAAAGGCCTTGTTAATGTTCCTAAGAGCTATACAGGCTCAGAGCCTGCAACAATGAGAGCATTACGTTTGAATTACGATCCCTACCTGCAGGTCCAGAACCGGCTAAAACAGCTGAAGTCAATAGGCCATCCAACAGACAAATGCGAGCTTATAATAATGGGCGGCACCTTCATGATAACGTCAAAAAAATATCAGGAGCAGTTCGTCCAGCGCTGTCTAGATGCCTTTAATAAAAGTGAAAGCAAAACCCTTGCTGAAGCGCAGAAGAAGAACGAGTCTGCAGCTAATCGCTGCATAGGCCTTACCATAGAAACGCGTTCAGATTACTGTAAAAAGGCGCATATAAAACAAATGCTAAAATTAGGCTGTACTAGGGTCGAGCTCGGTGTACAATCAACTGACGACAAAATACTGAAGAAAATAAAAAGAAACCATGGAACAGAAGAAAATATATATGCCATTCGCCTGCTTAAAGAAGCAGGCCTTAAAGTATGCGCTCACTGGATGCCTGGCTTAACAGGACTCGAAAAGCTGGATTTAAAAAAAGAATTGCAGCTTTTCAGAAAATTATTCTTGCCTGACTACAGGCCTGACGAACTAAAGATATATCCGACCCTTGTAATCCAAGGTACAGAGTTATATGAATTGTGGAACAATGGCAAGTATAAAGAATTGACAATTGACCAGGCAAGCGATCTTCTAACTGCAATGAAAAAAATCGTTCCTCCATATACAAGGATAAAGAGAATTATGCGAGACATCTCAGAAAAAGAAGTTACTGCTGGCCCAGCAACAACCAACCTTAGGCAATTAACCAATGCAAAAATGGCTAAGCTTGGCATCAGCTGCAACTGCATCCGCTGCAGGGAAGTAGGAATCAAAGGGAAAAGACCTGAAAGAGTAACCCTGAATAAAATAGAGTACACTGCCTCAGGCGGCAGAGAAATATTCCTTAGCTTTGAAGACATGAAAAACAAGACCCTTCTCGCATTCCTACGCTTGCGCATAGATAAAGATAAAATAGCAAAGGTCCGTGAGCTCCATGTCTACGGCCCGATGATAGAGCTGGGCAAGCAAGGCGGCTATCAGCACAAGGGCCTAGGTAAAAAACTACTAAGCGAGGCAGAAGAACTAGCAAAAAAATATGACAAGAACAAAATTCAAGTCACATCAGGCATCGGTGCCCGCGAATATTACAGGAAGCTCGGTTATAAGATTGAAAGCAGCTATATGACCAAGAAGATATAAACCTTTTTATACATACCTTAATAATCAAGGTAATCTCATGAAAGGCCACATAGACATGATAACCATAATATCAATCGCATTAAACATAATCTTGATAGCCCTTGTTCTGAAATGTTACGGCATTATCTGACGGTTTCTTTTTGAACCCAAGGGCCTATTTGTACTCTCTCCACACGAACTTGCATTTCGTGCAGCGGAAGAACTGTGTTGGCGGCTCATCTGATGAACGCGTCTGGATCAACCAGTAATAGGCCTTGTCATTCTCGCACTTAGGGCATTCCTTGTCCATCACAGGCAGATTCGGCGCATTGTCTTCTATTACTACTATTTCTTTTTTTCTTCCTTGAGTAGTTAATTTGCATTCCATCTGCTTGTCGATCTCTTTTCCGCAGTTCCTGCATCTGAGCTTATTTCTATTTGGCTCAAATAAGCCGCCGCACTCGCAGAATTTTATGTTAATCATAATAATCTGATAAAATTATTTCTTTTTGAACCCAATGGGCCTATTTGTACTCTCTCCAAACATGCATGCATTTCGTGCATCTAAAGAACTGCGTAGGCGGCTCGTCTGCTGAACGCGTCTGCTGCATCCACCAGTATGCAGTCATGTTCTCGCATTTAGGGCACATCTTTTCTGTAGTCGGTAAAACACTGTCATCTTTTTCAAGAACAATAATACCCTTTATCTTTTTCTTTGCTTCAACTATGCGAAACTCTTTAACAGGCCTTTTTCTTTCAGACCCACATGATCTGCATTTGAGTACAATCTGACCGGATTTCTTCACAGGCAGCATTATGGACCCGCATTTAGAACAAAACTCTATGGAAACAGCCTTTTCTTTAGCTGGTTTTTCTTTTCTCTCTTTTCTTACTTTTTTCCTTTTCAATTTAAACACCGACTGTGTTTGATTGAGATGCATCTAAAGATTTTGCATCTCATCGTCAAAACCGCGAAAGATTTTGCATCTAACTTCTAAAAATAACTTTATATATTTTTAGTGGGAATATAATGGGATGGTGTGGGTACTATCAAAAACTTTAATGTGGTTAAACTAGACAAGAAAGGCAGAATAATACTACCTTTTCACGTTCGCGATTATCTCGGGCTCAAGGAAGGTATGGAGATGCTTATTTCTAACAATGAAAAAAACGAATTAAAAATATTTCCGCTCTTTACAGGCAAGACAGCAGATATAAAAGTCATGATCGAAGACAAGCTAGGAAGCCTGAACAAGCTTCTTGATGTCATAGAAAAAAATAAAATACACATACTAATGAGCACCTCAAAGACCATTGAAAAGGGAAGCCTTGCAGAATGGTCTGCTATTGTTGATATCAGTAGCCTGAGGGATATAAAGAAATTGGAAAATGAGCTGAAATCCTTGGATATCACTAAGAAAATTTGGATTGAAAAGAAATGAGATGCCCTTTGTAACCATGTGCATCTCAATTCGAAACTACAATATACGAAGTATATTAAGTGTTTCGAAAATGAATACTATCCGCCCCATTCAAAAGTCTCTCCGCTAAGAAATCTTTCTAAAAGTTCTCTGTTAATCTCATCTTCAGTCAAACTTTTTCTATTGCTATCCTTCTCTCGCCTGACCCTCTCATAATGAATAAACTCTCTTGAAAGCTCTTCCTTCTGTTCATTGGTAAGAGCTTCATCAAAATTATCTATTAACCTAACTATAGCATTCTCAAGACTCGAATGATTGATGTCCTCCTTCTCTAAGCTATCTAAAATTGATATTAAGAGGTTGAATTTTTCGTCATTCATAAAATCACCGATGAACAAAAGATTTTATGCAGCGATTTTACTTAGGCCTTGCCAAACATGTATTGATCTTTGCAAGGCTGCCGACAGGTGAACTAACTCGGAGATTCCCATCCTTAATTACAGGAGTAACTGTTATTTCCCTTTTTTCATTCATCTTAAGAATAAGCTGATCACCATAATCTAATTCAAGGAGATTTCTAAGGAAAAATGGTATAGATATTCTTCCTTTACTATCCATTTTTATAACATTTAATCCCATATATACACCCCATATATACGTATTGCCCTCGTTCTATATACACACTAGTATTTATATAAAATATTCATATAGAACTGTAAAATTTACCAAATTGTGTTAAAACCCATGTTTTTTTGGAAAATTTATCCAAAATTTAATTTTTTATGGTAAAGCAACCAAAAAACTAAAAAACAGTCATCTTTAAATATTTTATGGAAAAATATTCCAATGTGCTATCAAAAAAAGATATGAAAATTCTTGATATAATTAGGTCAAACTGTAAGCTTTCCACCAGGGAAATTAGTGAAAAAACAGGAATCCCAATAACTACTATACATAACCGTATAAAGAAAATGGAAAGTGATGAAACTATAAAATATTACAAAGCAGTTATTGACAACAAAAAGATAGGAAGAGGCATTCAAGCTTACATCAGTATAACATGCAATTATAAATACCAGGAACAGATCCTAAAACAACTCACTGCTATGCAAATTGTTGAAGAGTGTTATTTGTTAACAGGCACTAACGATGTTCTTATTAAGGTTGCTGTTAATGATGTTGAACAGCTGAATGATTTCATAATTAACCAAGTACAAAAAATGAAAGGCATTGAAAAAACAGTGACCTCTATAATCCTAAAGGAAGTGCCAGTAAGAACTGCTATTTAATCAGAGCATTTATCTTTTCATGGAAAAACTTTGCCTCTGCCCTTATCGCCTCTGCTTCTGCTGCTATTTTATGCTCTATTTTTTCAACCCCAAGCCTTCCTGATGAACCAATATGGCTCCTGAGCTTAATGCTTTCACTTGGGCTAAAAGTAGTATCTAAACCGAGAAAGTTATACTCTATCTCTTTGTAAGCATCCCTGAACGGAATGCCTTTAGCAACAAGCTCCAGTGCCTTATCAGCAGCAAATATTCTTGGTATGAATGCTGCTGTTAATTTTTCCTTGTTTGCCTTCAGGTTTTTTACAATCATAGACATCATTCTTAGGCATGAGTTTACAAGCATCATCCCCCTCAGTAAAGGTTCTTTTAATTCCTGAAGGTCCCTGTTGTAGCCAGAAGGCAGGTCCTTGACAATGCCTATGGTCTGATAAAGATAAGAAAATATCCTGTTTGCCCTGCCTCTTATCAGCTCCAGAACATCAGGATTTCTCTTCTTGGGCATTATGCTGCTACCTGTGCAAAAATCATCAGGTATTTCAAAGAATCCGAATTCTTCTGTGCTGAATAATATCATATCATTTGCCATCCTGCCAAGGTCTAACATAACCTGGGACATAGCAGATAGTATAGCTGTTTCTATTTTGCCTCTGCTGTTCTGTACATACAATACATTATTCTGTATCTTTTCAAACCCAAGCAGCTCTGTTGTCATTTTTCTGTCTATATTTATAGGCACGCCATAGCCAGCTGCTGAACCAAGCGGGTTTTGATTATTTAATGTATATGCACTCTTGATAGAAATCATGTCATCTAACAAGGATTCAACATATGCTAATGCCCAAAGAGAAACAGAAGATGGCATTGCCTTTTGTAAATGCGTATAGCCAGGCATTGGCATCTTATCATTTCTATTAGCAAAATCTGTTAATGCCTTGCACAATCTTAGAACATTCTCTTGTATCTCCAGAAGCTTGCCCTTCGAATAGAGCCTTAAATCAACAAGTATCTGATCATTTCTTGATCTGCAGGTATGTATTTTTTTGCCTGAATCACCAAGCTCTGCTGTAAGATAATTCTCTATTTTTGTGTGAACATCCTCATCATCAGGCTCTACCCTAAACTTGCCATCCTCACTTAAAGATATTATTTTAATCAATGCTTTTTTTATTTTTGCTAGCTCATCCTTTGTTATAATATTTAATTTAGTTAGCATGGTAGCATGCGCTATACTTCCTATTGCATCATACTTAACAAGTAGCGTATCTAGAGCAACATCTTCTCCTGTAGTGAACTCAGTTACAATATGAGTAACCTTGGAGTGATTTTCATTATTCCATAGCTTATTATTTTTTTTCATGAAATTGCCTCTCATGCGAACATTCTCTAAATCTATTTTTAAATACACTTAAAGTTAACGCCATCTAAAAAACCTGTAAAATATTTCATAAATAAATATAAAAATATTAAAAATAACTAAATTTTTATTTAATATGGAATATTTTCTATGAAAAATAGTTTTTTATACATTTACATTTATTCTAGTTTTCATGAGATGTCATGCAAATCTTTATACATCTCAATTCAAAACAGAAGTTTATGAGGCGTTTTGAAAATGAAAGAAAAGGTTATTCTTGCTTATAGCGGCGGTCTGGATACTTCTGTTATACTCAAATGGCTTGTCGAAAAGGGTTATGATGTAATTGCATTTTTAGCAGATCTTGGCCAGAAAGAGGATTTAGAAGCCATAAGAAAAAAGGCGCTTAGCGTTGGTGCTTCAAAGGTATATATCGAGGATTTGAGAAAAGAGTTTGTCACTGATTTTATATTTCCTGCTATAAGAGCTGATGCTATTTATGAGGGCAGATATCTGTTAGGTACATCAATTGCAAGACCCCTGATTGCAAAAAAGCAGATAGAAATAGCAAAAAAAGAAGGTGCGAAAATAGTAGCACACGGTGCCACAGGTAAGGGCAATGATCAGGTGAGATTTGAGCTTACATACCAGGCCTTGTTTCCAGGTGTTAAGATTATTTCTCCGTGGAAGAACACCGAATTCCTAAATACCTTCCAAGGCAGATCAGACATGATAGATTATGCTAAAAAACACGGAATACCAATAAAAGCTACCAAAGATGAACCATGGAGTTCTGATCCCAATCTTATGCACATAAGCTATGAAGCTGGTGAGCTTGAAGACCCGATGAAAAGACCAAGAGAAAGCATGTTCGAACTAACAGTATCACCACAGGAAGCCCCTGATAAGGAAACAACTATAGAGATAGAATTCAGCAATGGAAACCCTGTCAGAGTAAGAAATATAACAGACGGTGTTGTCAAAGAAGATCCATTAGAATTGTTTATGTATTTGAATGAACTAGGAGGCAAGAACGGCATCGGCAGAGTTGATATGGTTGAAAACCGTTTTGTTGGCATAAAGAGCAGAGGCGTCTATGAAACACCAGGAGGAACCATCCTTCACATAGCGCATAGAGACTTGGAAGGCCTTACCATGGACAGGGAAGTCATGCATATTCGCGATTCACTTATTACCAAGTTTTCTGAACTGATATATTATGGTTTCTGGTTTTCACCTGAGATGGAGGTCTTGAGCGCATTATTCGACAAAGCCCAAGAGAAGGTTTCAGGCAAAGTCCATCTTGCCCTATACAAAGGCAACCTTACAGTAATAGGTAGGGAATCTGATGAATCCCTTTATGATGAAGCCCAGTCCAGCATGGATATCTCCGGCGGCTATGATCAGAGAGATGCAACAGGCTTCATAAAACTAAATGCCATAAGGCTGATAAATCACTTTCTAAGAAAGCAGAAAAAATAGTCGCTTAGATGTGAAATACATCATAAATGATGGTTCTGGGATAGCCTAAAAGCGGTATGGCAAGTATAACCTTGCCGCGTGCCTGTGATTTATCAACAGGGCATTTGTCAGGAATAGAATTATGGTCGCCTTTTATTATAAACTTGTCATCATCTGCAAAGCCAATAATCCTGTGTATTATGGTTTTTTGTGTCTCAAAGCAATTTGGCATCGGCTCGTATATTATGATATCCCTTAACTTCAGGTTTTCCGGGCTTAGAATAAACACCAAATCACCTTTGTGCAGTATAGGTTCCATTGACTCTGATTCAACAGAAACTATAGGCATTGGTGTTCCTGTAGCTAGTGCGAGTGCCTGATAAAAAAGCCATGCCACAACAAAGGCTAAAACTATCTCTATGATATCCCTAACATACTTATTTTTATGCGTGGCCACGGCTCTCACCTGACATACCTGAAGCAATAAGATGCGCTACTCTTACAGGCTCCGGTATATGGGAGCGGATGCATGTAACTCTTAGTATACTTTCACATTCATCGACGCTTATTCCGCTCTTCTGGTAAAAAATATCCCTGAAGCAGTAGATCCTGCCTGCGGCTTTAACCATTCTCTTTCTATTGTCCCTGAAGATTTTTAAGGCTGTTGTGAACTTTCTCATATCCGGCATTTTACGCTGAATAACTATTACAGGAAGCCTTGTTTTCTTGTTCAGCGCCTTTATATCCACGAGATTGAAGCCAGCAAAGCTTATGCCGTCCAGCATTATGATCGAAAGCTGGTCATAATGCCTGCTCTCATTTATGCTCTCTGCTATGCTGTCAGTTGCATCATTGCCATCCTTTGTAATTCTTGTAGATAGCAAACCATCTAAGAACTTTCCGCCGCGGAATATAGCACCAACAATCCGCACGCTCTTTTGATCAAATTTAAAGGCGCAGTCATCCCATGCAATTATGCGTATTTCTGGTTTTATGAAAAACTTCATAATAAGATAATCAAGAAAAGAGGATAAAAGGTTTAATTAATTTTTTACTTCAGCGCATGCTCAGCCTTTTTTCTTAGCTCTTCCACATCCTCTATTATGCGTTCAGCAGCATCAAGCATGCTCTGCTTAGGGTTGCTGCTCTTTACAAGAAGAACAGGCTTTGATAAGTAAGGGTGATCAACAGAATAAGCAGAATACTTTACCTTTTTTTTCCATATATTTTCATTCAGCAGGTTTACAAGGGTAAGGTCATCTATCTCTATTTTAAGCTTCTCATCCTCTTGCTCTAAAACATTTATCTTCATTAGACAATCACCGCAAAGACGCCTTCGGCGTCGGTTTGTTTCTTTCTTTTTCTATTATCTTCCCTTTATTATGAATATTATTCTAATACAATTTTCAAATCTTCTGCATTTATTATCGGCTTGTCAAAGCAGTTGTCTGTCAGCCTTGGGCATGCAGTATTTATGAATGCGTCAACACCTATGCCTAGCAGTTTGTCGCTGCTTATTTCATTCATTATTACTATGAAAGCCTTTTTATCCTTTTTCTCAAGCTCGGTTTTGATTTTTTCTGCCTTTTCCAGCCCAGCTTGCCCTGGCTTGGTTGACACAAGTATACCAAAGCTTTTCGCGTCTTTGCACTTATAGATATTTGCAAACCTTTTCTTTTCCATTTTTTTTGTGTCAATATCCTCTATTTTATTTTTTTCTAAATTCAATGAGTATACTTTTTTCCCTTTCAGCCCCAGCGGATGGAATGAGCCTGAACCGATAAACAGGAAGGCATCTATGCGGTCTCTTATTTTCTCTGCATTCTCAGTCCAGCAGCCAAGTATCTGTCCGCCTTTTACAGGCACTTTGCCAGCGTCCTTCAGTAAAGCTGAGACATGCTCCAAGGCATTCAAGTGCTGTACAGTCGTGATTAGTCCAACCCGCTTTTCCTTAATAATTGAAAAATCTACATTTTCTATATTTACAGAAATAGTCCATGGAAAGTATAACACAGGCACTGAAGTTTTAATATTTTTGTAAAATTTGTTATGACCAACATGAACAATCAGATCAATGTCAATGCCAGCAACAGGCATGTCACATGCACCATAACAGGGATCTGCTGATAAAAATACCTCTATGCCCTCTTTTTCTATTGCCACTGCTATTTGAATTGCTGATTTCTTTAGTCCATCAGGCAGTTGCAGAAGCACTCGTCTAGGCTTTTTTTCCTTTATCTGCCTTACCAATTCTTTTATATTATCCATACTGATCATAGAATCACGTATTCAACGAAATATTTAAAAAACCCTATGCGCTAGGCTTTGACCTTAAATGGGCTTGGTCAGAGTTTCTAATGCCTGATCATAATAACTTTCAGTTCCTCTTCCATGTTTAACAAATCTCATTTACCCTTAAAAGCTTAACATGCCAGATTTAATCATGCAACCTGTCATAGAGCTCAAGAAATTAAAAAAGACTTATCAGCTTGGCGAAACGCAGCTGGATGTTCTAAAAGGAATAGATATTATCATCAAAAAAGGTGAAAGAATAGCAATAATGGGACCTTCAGGCTCAGGCAAATCAACTGTATTGCATATAGCTGGATGCCTTGACAGGCCAACATCAGGCAAGATCATTATTGAAGGCAAGGATGTCTCAAAGCTAAGCGACAACGAGCTTGCAAAGATAAGGAGAGAAAAAATCGGTTTTGTTTTCCAGTTCTTCTATCTGATCCCTGCATTAAGTGCGTTAGAAAATGTGGCTCTGCCTGGTGTTTTTAGCGGGAAAAAAGACAGAATCATTGTTGCTGAAAAACTCCTTAGGTTGGTCGGTCTAGGTGACAGAATGTACCATAAACCGCCTCAGCTTTCAGGCGGCGAGCGCCAGCGCGTTGCAATAGCAAGGTCCATGATAAACAATCCAAAAATAATATTTGCTGATGAGCCAACAGGCAACCTAGACAGCAAATCCGGCAAGGATATAATGAATATTCTCATGAAGCTCAATAAAGAAGCAGATGTCACGCTTGTTATAGTAACCCATGACCAGAATATAGCCTCAAAAGCAGACAGAATTATATATTTAAAAGATGGTATCATAATAAAAGAGAAGAGGCGTGGTAAAAAATGAGATGTCCTATGCAACCATCTTTATGCATCTCTTTCAAACACCTCTATATCCCTCTATGACATGAATGCCCTAGTATCGGTGTTTAAAATGACAAAAAAAATTTTAATTATATGCTTGTTTATGCTCTTACTTTCAGGTATATCCTTTGCTGCGCAGACTTTGCAAATATCTTCCGCAACCACACCTTCAACAGTTGCTCCTGGGAATGATGGATACATAACTCTAACCATAACCAATGTTGGAACAACTTACGTAGACACCTTAAAAATAAAATCCATAAAACTAGATTCACCTATAATTCTGAAATCTACTTTGTATCAGGATAGTCTGGGATCATTAGGACCTACCAAGGCAACATCAGCCACCATAAGATTTGATGTACCAGTAGGCACGCAAACAGGCTTCTACACCATGGAGCTTTTAGTAGAAGCGTGTGAAGCATCAGGCTCATGCAGCAACTTCGTACATAATGCTGTTGTAACAGTACAGTCATCGTCTGATCTGGAGATAGTTTCTGTTGAACCTAATGCTCTTACAGCAGGTGAAACTGCAAACTTAGAATTTACTATTATGAATCACGGTGATTCTGCAATAAATAACGTAGTTCTTTCATGGGAAGATAGCAATGACAATATACTTCCCCTTGGTTCAGACAACAGAAAGTTCATATCATCTATTGCAGGAAATAATTATGCAAAGGTCCCTGTAAGCATTGTAGTTAATCCAAGTGCAACACCGGGTGTGTACTCTCTGAGCGTTAGTATAGAATATGATGACAAAACCGGCACTACCAATAGTGTAAGCTCTTCTGTTGGATTGATGATAACCGGCTATTTCAATTTCATTGTTGCAACCGAAAGCCAAGATACCATAGCACCTGGCACAAAGGGAGATGTAAATATAAAGATAGCCAATGGTGGCACACAGGATGCAGAACTCATGATAGTAAATATAGACTCGAACTTAGAAATAACACCATCCATGATATATGTAGGCAAGATCAAGTCAGATGATTATGACACTGAAAAAATATCAGTCAAGGCGGGTAATAATATAGCGCCTGGAAAATATAAAATAAACCTAGCCATGGAGTACAAGGACATCTTCGGTAATAGTTATAATGAAACCAAGGCAGCAGATGTTATAATATCATCACCTGAAGAAGCAGGTAAAAAAGGCGATGGAACCTGGATTATAGTCCTACTAATTCTCATAGTAATAGGGTATATTTTGTACAGAAGGCTAAAGAAAAAGTAATTGCCTATTTGAGGCGTTCATATGATTAAGGACTTAGTAATACTTGCTGCGCACAGCTTGGCAAGCAGAAAGCTTAGAACCTCTCTGACTATTCTGGGTGTTGTAATAGGCGTTGCTGCCATAGTCGGTCTCATAGGTGCAGTGCAGGGCATCAGCGATATGATCCTTGGCCAAGTAGAAAAATTCCAGTCAGATACTATAACTGTTGTTCCTGGAGCATTTGATATGAGTTTTAGTATGGGCGGTGGATCTAGTGATACTTCAATTTCAAAGCTTACTGACAAGGATGTTAATGAAATAGAAAAAATAGCAGGCGTTAGCATAGTTACTGGTGTTATCCAGGATAAAATGACAGTTGAGTACCGCGACGAGAAGAAAAGCCTGACAATACTTGGCGTAGACCCACAGAATATGAATGAAATTTATCCCTATGATATTAGTGATGGCAGGTTCCTTAGTTCTTCTGACCAGTATTCTGTACTTATAGGCTATTCTGTAGCAAATGATATATTTAGCGATAATGTTGGTCTCAAGAAGAAATTAGTAATAAATAGCAAGGAATTCCAGGTAGTTGGCATATTTGCAAAGGTTGGCGGACTATTCAGCTCAGCTGATTCAATGGTATTTATACCACAAAAGACCATGAAAGATGCCTTTTCTAAAACAGATGATTTTAGTGAGATTATTGCCAAAGCAGAAAAAGGAGCTGACACCAACCAGATAGGCAGTGATATAGAATACCGGCTTGCAAAGCTTCACAGGGTTTCGCTGGATAAAAAAGATTTTACTGTAATTACCCCTGAGTTCGGCAAACAGATAACCGAACAGATAACCTCGCTTATATCAATACTAATTGGCGGCATTGCCGGAATCTCGCTTATTGTTGGTGCCATAGGCATATCAAACATGATGTTCACAGCTGTTATGGAGCGCACTAGAGAAATAGGCATGATGAAGGCAATAGGCGCAACCAGCAATAACATATTGATGGTGATCCTGATAGAGTCTGGTATAGTAGGCCTTGTTGGAGGATTAATTGGCATAGGCTTTGGTTATGTTATCGGTGAGGGCTTTCTAATTGCCAGGCAGTTTGCAGTATCTGGCATCTCGTTCGCCCCTCAACAAACAGAAATGCCGCACATAGCATTAACACCAGAGCTTGTAGGCTTTGCATTAGCCTTCTCCTTTATAATAGGTTTATTAGCCGGCTATTTCCCAGCAAGGCGCGCCTCAAAGCTGCAGCCAGTTGAAGCGCTGAGATACGAGTAAGTAGTTAGAATAAAGATACGGATAGTTTTAAGCTTTGTTAATCTTTTTTTTCAGTTTCTGTAAATATTGTCATGATGATCGAAATCTTCTAAAATTACAGTTTTAGTTTTTTCATCTACAGAATAAACAAGAACAAAACTTCCGAAATGAACCCTTCTAAATCCTTTCATTATATTGCTAAGGGGTTTGAATCTATAAGGATTTGCAACTATTTCTTCTAGCTTCTTAGTAATAGCCTCGAGCTGATTAGGATTTTTCTTAGCCAGTTTCTTAAATATCAAATCTATCTTTGGTGCATTAGCTATTGAGTACATTTACCTCAATCCATATCGCCTTCTGAAGTCTTGAATAGGACCTATCTTTATGTGTTTTCCTTTCTGGATTCTCTTCAACTTTTCAATATATTCAGGTCTAACCTCTGGTTCTATTCGAACAAATCTTTTGAACTCTTCTGCCATAAGGTTTATAGCCTGAGATTTATCCTTTAATCCATATTCAGCTTTGAGGTGATTCAAAATCTTGTTAGCTTCCTCGTCTATATCTACTATAGCCTTTACCATATTAATACCGTATTAATATAAATTATTTAGTATATTTAAAGGTTTATGACCCAACTTTTCCGACATACCTAATTATAAAGTTTTAAACGTATCATGATAAATTAATTGTGATATTATTTTGAAGTTCTATGTTTGAAGTTCAGAACTTCGAAAGAAATCTATAAAGAAACCATATAAAGGGGATTTCATGTTCGTCATAGAAACTGAAAATCTTACAAAAGATTTTAACGGGCTAAGGGCAGTTGATTCTGTAACTCTCAGCATAAAGCAAGGCGAGCTTTTTGGCCTGCTTGGTCCTAACGGCGCAGGAAAAACAACCTTCATCTCAATGCTCGCTACCATACGCAGACCGAGCTCAGGCTCAGCAAGGCTTTGCGATCATGATATCATCAAAGATCAGGATGAAGTAAGAAAATGCATAGGCATTGTTTTTCAGGATCCAACCTTGGATGATGAACTATATGGCATAGAAAACCTTGATCTTCATGGAAGGCTTTATCATTTGGATAAAAAAACAAGGGAAAAACGAATTAAAGAAGTCCTTAGTTTAGTTGGTCTTACAGAAAAAGCAAAAGTCCAGGTAAAAAAATATTCCGGAGGTATGAAAAGACGATTAGAAATAGCAAGAGGTCTTATGCATAGGCCTAAAGTGCTTTTTTTAGATGAGCCAACGCTTGGCTTAGACCCGCAGACCAGGAGGAATATCTGGGATTTCATAAAGAAACTGAAAAAAGCTGGCACAACTATAATATTAACTACGCATTATATGGAAGAAGCTGATTATATCTGTGACAGGGTAGCAATAATAGATCATGGAAAGGTTGTTGCATTAGACAGTCCTAAAAACCTGAAGAAAAAGCACAAGGCAAAAACACTTGAGGACGTATTTCTCAAGTACACAGGCAGGCGTATAAGGGACGAAGAAGCAAACTCAGGCGACAGAATGCGGCAGCGTATAAGAGCTAGGATGGGACATTAGAAAATGAATTGAAGCACAACTGCTTGACGCACTTCGTGCGTCCTTTCGGTTTTGCTTCGGTGTGTTGATGATATGATTAATGATGCGTTTGCTATATGGTTAAGGGAAATGATAAGATTCTGGCGCGCGAAGTCCAGGGTAGTCGGCGGGTTAGCAATGCCCTTCTTCTGGCTGGCTATAGTTGGAGTAGGGTTCAGTAAAATAATCCCAGGTGTTGGCGGAACAAGCTATATAGAATTTCTTTTGCCAGGAATAATTGGGATGACCCTGCTTTTTTCATCCATGTTCTCCGGCATTTCCGTGCTTATTGACAAACAATTCGGCTTTATGAAGGAAATATTAGTAGCACCTATCTCACGTATGTCAATAATGCTTGGCAAAACACTAGGTGGTGCAACAACTGCCATGATAAATGGTATAGTTATGCTGTTACTGGCATTACTGATAGGAATACATGTTGCCAGCCTTTCTGGTGTTTTCTTTTCCATGGTGTTCATGTTGCTTATATCAATGAGCTATGTTTCATTCGGCGTGGCAATAGCATCAAAAATGACTGACATGAGCGGTTTTCAGATGATCATGAACTTCCTGATAATGCCAATGTTCTTCTTATCAGGAGCATTATTCCCTATAAACCAGACACCGCTATGGATGCAGTCCCTTGCTTATATCGATCCGCTATTCTACGGTGTTGACGGCCTTCGTGGCTCATTAGTAGGCATATCTGTTTTTCCGATCATAATTGATTTTGTAATTTTAGCTGCCTTCTGCACAGCCCTGATACTATTGGGCGCATATCTCTTCAGGAAAAGCGAAGCGTGATACAACCTTTAAATATGAAAAAATGAAATAATTGATAAAGGTATAAATATGAATGAAGTTGTTGAAGAAATCAAGAAGCAGACGCTCACTTTGATGACAGTAGCGCTAGGTTTTGTTGCAGCCTTGATATGGAAAGACGCGATCTCAGCATGGCTTGCTCCGTTGTACAAGGATGCATCAGGTGCCATGAACCTTACCATTGCAGCCTTTGTAGTAACAATAGTTGTTGTCATTATTACCATTATACTGGCGAAATTGTTTGCGCCAAAGGCAAAGAAGAGATAATTTTCTTTTTGTTTTTTTGGGTATTTAGTTTTATGACTATTTCTCTATTCTAAAAAATGTCCTTAAAAAGTTTTTTGCTATTAATCTTAAAATGTCATCGCCAAACAAGTTAGCAAAAAAACCAGAGATAGTAAATAGCCATGATTATGTCTTGATAGGTAGTAAAGATCATGCCTTGCCATTGCTACCTGATTTTATAATTGAATTGAATAGTGCCTTGGATGGCGCTGTAACTTTGAAGATGGAAGATTATAGAAAACATTGCGAGGGTTATCATCCATTCTCAACTGAAATAATAGCAAAAGCATCCATGGGAATGAAACCTGTATCTTATCTTCCTGAATCAGACAAACATAACATAGGTTACTATTTGCTTCAATCTGGTGTTCCTGAGGAAATCGCTGAAGTAAGCATTCCTCATATGGTTTTTAAAAATAGTGAGGACATACCCAGAGATTTTTTTGCAAAATTGCCAGTAGTTTTTGAAGATTATAAAGAAAGTTTTAGTTTTATAAATACAGAAAGAGCTGTGCATAATTACATGATGGTTCTAGATTACGGGATGCGCCATAATCTAGACGTGTCTGAAATATTTGATTTTAGCCTAGATTTCAAAAAGTTTATGGGAAAGATCAGAGAAGCCCAGTTCTGGAAACCTGACTTAGAAAATTTTAGAAAAGACTACCAAGGAAAAATAGCTGTTTGCTGTGGTGGTTATCACATACCATTTGTTAAGAGTATTTTAGAAGGCAAACCATATGAAGAAAATTTGGATTGGAAAACCAACCTAGAAAAAATAAGCCAAAGGGATTTGAACCGCAGAATAACAGCTGAACAATTAAAAGAAATATATCAGCATATAAATGCGGCATTGGGGCATTGAAGAACCTTTACACCAAAGCCTTCTTTATCTTCGCCCTGAGCTCCTCGCCCTTTTTCTCTGCTTGTTCGATTATCTGGTAGATCTCTTCCTCTGTGAACCCTACTGAACCACCTTTCTGCATTGAGCACAGAACAATATTGTCGCCTTTCTTTACAGTCCCGACTGTAAGGCGTGCATCCATTGCCTCTTTCTCTGAGAGCGAAGGATCTGCCATGATCTTGTCGCCTATTTTTACAAAGGTCGTTGAAACAGGTATCTCCTTTATAGGCAGGCTCTTTGAGCCTTTTTTGCTGTATATAGGCTTTTCATTCTCGTCCAAATCCGGCATCTTCGTATTCAGCAATGCAGTTATAGCAGCAATGCCTGATGCATCTATGAGGTTTCCGTCATCATTGAGCACATCTATGTCAATGCATACTGTCCATGACTTTTCGCCTTCTTTGATGCATAGCTTCTCAAAAGCTATTGCCTTGGATTCACGAATTGCACGGTCAACAACCCTTGCCGCCTCTACACTATTCTCGTCGGGTGGGCCTGGCTCAAACTCAGGCGAAGCCAATGGCACGAATTCTGTTGTCACCATCATAGTGCCTTCTTTTGGCGTGTCCGGATAAGGCTCGCTTATCTCCATCTTAATACCAGCAACTACCTCGGTGTTTCCAAGCTTTACCCTTGCTGAACCTTCTGCTGAAGAAATAATGTTAGGCTCTATCTTTATCTCCCTGTACTCATCAAACCCTCTATTATCAATTCTTTTTCCAGTTCCAACAATTTCTTTTATCAGTTCTGTATCTATAGATATCATATAAATCACTCCTTTGTTTTAATTTCAGGCACTTCTTCTAGCTTATATTTATCTCTGAGTGCCTCTTGCTGTTTCTTGTAAATCTGCTCGCAGCCCTTTATCGCAAGTGAGATTATCTCCTTTACTTCTTTTTTGTTTGTAAGCCCGTCCATCTGCAGTAGCGTTATCTCCTTCTTTTTTGGATAATACGCAATAGGCAGATCTAGCTCACCCTCTGTATCTTCCTTTCCTGCTATGTCCAAGACTAATTTGCCGCCTATCTTGCCAGCAGAGCATGACACAATCAGGTCCCTCATTGGAACACCAGCATCAGCCAGCGCCAGCGAAGCTGCATTTATTGCAACGCATCGCGTAGATGCATCTGCCTGAAGAACCTCTATGTGCAGGTCTATGGCAGTTTTCGGAAACTCATTCAGGAAGATCACAGGTGTAAGAGCCTCTCTTATAACAAGTGATATCTCAGTACTTCGTCTGTTTGTTCCTGGTCTGCTTCTCGTCTCAGTCGAGAATGGAGCCATGTTATACTTTGTGCGTAAAACTGCTCTTTCTGCCTCTTCATCATGCCTCGGAAATACCTTTCTTGGGCCATAGACACCAGCTATTGCCATGGTATTGCCTAAGCGGAAGAAGGCAGAACCATCTGCTTTCTCAAGAACACCTACCCTTGCTTCTATTTTTCTTAATTCGTCAGGCTTTCGCCCGTCGATTCGTTTATCAGTCATATTATATTACCTCTTTATTTTCAATATTATCCTTAGGCTTGCCAGTGTGGCTCAGCTTCTTTTCCAGAATCTCCTTTATCTGGTCTGTAAGACCATGGACATGAGACCTCTGTTCTATCAGTAATATCGCTTCTGTTGCTATGCCCTCGTTCTCGCCCTTGACCCAGACAATGCCATTCTGGCCAACAACTATCTGCGTGCCAGTTAATTCCTTTATCATCTCAACCATTGAGCCAGCCTTGCCTATTATTCTTGGCACCTTTGCAGGTGTGACTTTTATAAGCCTGCCGCCTCGAAGTTTTCTGCATTTTCTGTTCTTCATCGATAATTGTACATTCTTTGTTTTTGTTACCGTAGATATCTCAGCGAATATAATGTCGCCGTAGTCAAAATATCTTGTTAAATCCGTCTTGGTCAGGTCTATAAACTCATCAACTGCTTCGTTCAGAGGTAGCACCGCCTGATATGGCGAGTTTATATCAACTATCCACTTAGAGAACGATATTTCCTCTATCTTGCCAATAACACCATCGCCTCTTTTTGGATTATAAATTCCGCTTAACGGTATTACAAAGAACAAACTGTTCTTTTCCTCAGCAAGGCCGATAAATTTGGAATATACCTTGCCATTTTCCTCATATGCACCGTGCCCTGCTATTCCGCTTCCCAGCAAATCGCCAGGAATAACAAGCCTTCTTTTAGGCGCTTCCTCAGGCACTGTCTCAGGCACTGCCTCTTTTTTGCTTTCTTCTTCTTTCTCTTCCATTACAAATTCATCACTCATGTTTTATCACTCCATTATACTTGATTAAAAAACCTGTCGCACAATCTTGTAAATTCATCAGTATATACCCGAGCATTATCAAAATTATCCAAGCCAGTGCTATGATTTTTTAAGTTCCTGTAAATTCTCAGCATATTTGCTACATCGTTCCTTTCCATTTCAATGCTTTTCGTTTCCTCTGGTTCTTGGTAAGGTTTAGCATCATGACATATATCAACAGAATAATCATCATGTTGGTTAGTATAATCTCTAATTATTTCTAAGTATCCGCTTCCTATAGGCACAAACATCTGTGTTTTTTTATGGCTGATTTTATATATAGTAGCACTAACCCTTCCTCTTTCAGTCTTAGTTACCATACTTATCACTTCTCCTCTATTATTGCATTGCCATTGGTCAATGCATTAAGTATTCTATAAACATTCTCCTTCAGGCCAGCTGGTATTGTTATCTTAGCTGACAATGAGCCATCTGAGAGCCATTGCTGGCCTTGCATTTTTCCAAGCTCCTTTACCTTGCCAAAAACCCTTCCTGCATACTGCGGAGGTATCTGCACCTGTATGGTCAGCTCCTCCATTGAAATCGGTATTATCGGCTTTAACGCCTTTAGCACGTCTTCAATCTGCTGCTCAGCCGGCGTGAACGGATCTATAGAAACATGAGCCTGGTCCATGGTATTCAGTATTCTCTCCATAGGATGCGGTAATCTGGTTTGCGGGTTTATTGCATACTTGCTTATGAAGCTTGCAATCTGCCTCTTCTTTTCATCTGTTTTTTTTCGCCTGAATTCAGTGGTTAATTGCACTTCGCCTTTGGTTATAATAAGCTTGGCTGCCTGCTCTATATCGCTGGTACCAATTATTTTTGCCACCTCTGAGTCGCTTGCCCTGAGGCCTTTCTTGGCATCAGTAAATACTAAATTAACAGCTAGCATCTTGGATAAAGAAACAATCTTGCCTTCCTTTAAGTCATAAGCAAGATTAGGATCAACTAGAACCTCAAAGTGCTTTCCATCCTTGTCAAGTTTGGCTATTATAGCCTGATCAACTGTAACCATTTTTTCACCTGTAACATTAGCCCCATTCAGTACATATCTGTAACCCAGGGGGCCAGTGTAAACAAAAAAATTTTATATTACTCATTTTTTAATGAAAAGAAAAGTATTTAAGGTGAAGATTAAACCAGGATTTCTTTTTCTGGTTTCCACCTGCCATAATATTTGCTAAGTATGTATGCGGGCTCTTTTGATAGATTCTCATATCCATGAACAGCACAGTGCCTCCATGTCCTGAAAGTGCCAGCCTTAATAGGCACTCCGTTACAAACCAAGTTATCAGAAAGGGTATATTCAAACTCAAGATCAGGATGATAATGTGAAAATATCTTACCGCCTGGTCGGATGGTTTCTATAGTAGTTTCAAAATAAGGTGTTTTTTCTATGATTACTACAGATACGTCCCTATGCCTCGTCATATTCGCACCACTTATTCCTAAACTCTTCAGGCCTAGGATCTACCCAATCGCCGGAAAAATAGACGCCTTCTGGAACTGGCTCTATATTAGTTAACCTACCATCTTCACATGTTATCTTGACATCTATGCAGTAGTTCCCGCTGCATATGGCTTTCATCCATACTGCTTTGTTTTTAACGTCTGCCTCAGAAGGCAGAGCCCTGGCTAAAGCTGTTATTATAAGTACGGCTAAAAGTGCCATAATTAGTATGACAGGTAGTTTTCTCATACTCATCATTTACTACCTATCGATAACAAAAAGATTTATAAAGCTTTTGCCTTAAAGAAAAAAACTATCGTCTCATCGGCCTTTGTGCAGTTTGCTGCCGCTGCTGATAAGGTTGAGGTGTTGGATATTTTTGTTTTATCGAAGCCTTGGCATTGGCTATTCCTTGCTCTACATATCTTCTCATTCTGCCTCTTTCGAACGTTGATATTCTCTGCTCTTCCAGCATAACCAGATTTGGCTCTACCTGATCCAGAATTCTTAGAACCTGTGCCCTCTTTTCAGAATTTCCTATTTTATCAGCCTTTTCCCTGACCCTGTCGTATTTTTTTCTTAAACTAACTACCTTTCTCCTGTAGGAAAGAAGATACCTCAAATATCCGAATACCATGACTATTTTTACCTTCGGGTGTATAAATTATTTATGGAAAGCGCGAGAATAGGCGTAGACGAAGCAGGCAAAGGCGATTACTTCGGCTATCTGGTAATTGCCGGTGTTGTCTTAGAAAGCAAAAAAGAAGACAAGCTAAAAAGCCTAGGCGTCAAGGATAGCAAACTCCTTAGCGACATGGCTGTCCATAAGATCGCTTCTATGATAAAGAAGGAGTGTGAATACGACATCGTGAAAATATCGCCTGAAAGATACAACCAATTATATACTAAATTCAAATCCTTGAACAAGCTTCTTGCATGGGGCCATGCCCGCGTGATTAAAACCCTGCTGGAAAAAACAAACTGCAGCTTAGCAATATCTGACAAGTTCGGCGATGAAAACCTGATTAATGACCAGCTAAAAGGAACCGACATAGAGCTTGTCCAGAAGATACATGCAGAAGCAGACACCGCGGTGGCTGCTGCTTCTATTCTTGCAAGGGACGAATTCTTAAACACGCTCAGAAAACTAGGCCGTGAGGTCGGTATCGTCCTTCCAAAAGGCTCAACCCATGTTAAAGCTGCAGCTGAAGAGCTGCTAAAAAAATACGACAAGAATATACTGTCCGTTGTAGCAAAATTGCACTTTAAAATAACTAAACAGATTATGAAAAATTAAAATGCAAATATTACTTCCCTTTTATCTTAGGCACATTCAGGTATTCGTCTGCATTCAGAAGCGAAACCCCTGCCTTGTTGCCTATTATTTCCACCTTTACTATGAGTTCTGGGTCTTTCAGATCAACCTTTGGCTTGCCTATTTTTTCAGTAAGCTTCATGATAAGGTCTATCGTCTTTCCGTCATACTGCCTTTTGCTGAGGTCCATCTTCCACTTCTTAGCAGGATCCATCTTTTTATCTATCTCAGCCATCGCAACCTGCAATTCAGCCATGTCTGAAGCATACCACTTTTCTATAGGAGTCCAGTGAAAGGTGTGCACAAACTTATTTGGATCGCCTTTGCATATTTCTAAAAGCTTTTTTGTTACCTTCTTCGGGTCACTGCTCGTCTTTACTAAAAACAAGCCTTCTATCTCTGATTTCAAGAACTCTGCTTTTTCACCTGCTTCTTTTAGCAACGCCTCTGCCTCGCTCTGGGCCTTGCCAGCATGTGCAGGATCAAAGGAAATAATTAAATTAGCTTCTACCATCTGACCACCTATAATTTTATTGAAAGGAAAATCTTTTAAAGTAAGTGCAAGAAAAACTTATATACTCTTTTAAAGAGTTTCCAGATAATTAACCTTAAAAGCACTAGATGCATATTATTAGTGATCAAAAATGTGGAAGCCAAAGCTTTTCAAAAGGGAAGAGAAGATTCTAGAGCCAAAAGAAGAGTATGTAGAGCTGCAAGCCGGAACTGAACAACCCCAGCAGATAAAGATCATGATTGACAAGCTTGAGGGTTATTCCAACGTAGACAAGATCCTCAAGAAAGTCAGGGACGGTAATATAGTTTTTGTCAGGATAAAGGATCTCAAGGATTCCAACATGGATGAGCTAAAGAACTCGGTCTCAAGGCTAAAGAACATATCCGCAACCTTTAACGGCGACATAGCTGGCGTAGGCGATGAGTGGCTTATCATGACACCACCTATAGCCAAAATAGTAAGGCATGAAGTTATCTAGTTGTTTCATTTTGAATTCTTCATAATTCGAAAAATTACTAGTGCATATTATCCATTTATAAATTTAACTGCTATGTTATTACCAGGAATGGAATTGCAGCAAGACGGGCAGAATTTGACAGAGCCCTTAGTTTATTAGCAGAAAGAAATTGTATTGAAAGCGCTGATAAAAAGAGATATCATGTAGCACCTGGTTTTTCGAGAAGATTTGAAGAAAATTATAGAGATCTTATAGGAGAGGTGCCTGAAACTTATTTAGGAAAAATTGCTCTGGCTGTAACTCTTATTCAGTATACTCAAAAAAGGCCTGTAACTGATGAAGAATTTGCCTATATGTCTGGGACCATGAAAACATTTTTTACACCTAGATCAAATTCTCATAATTAGAAAACGACAAAAATCAGAACAAAAGAAAAATTAGAAAAAAGCGGCATTATCCCTTACAAATCGCCGGGTCTCACAGTCTTTCTGTCATTGCTTTTAGCGCGGGCGCATGCCTTTTTCACGAGCTCTGTTACAACTGCGTCCAAGGCATCTGGTAAATCCGATGCACAACTCATCTCTTCCTGCTTTATAACCTCTTTTAGTTTTGATACAACTACAAGATTTGTCATTTCATCACTCCTCCGTTCAGTTCAATTTTTCTTTATTATATGACATGCACCCTTTATAAAAGTTATTAACCGCACAAAAAAGACTAAATGCTTTGCTATCCAATCCTATTAAATGTTCAACAAGCTTAGAGAGCTGTTCTCACCAAAGCCTGTGATAGAACTGGGCATTGAAGAAATACCTGATTTTCTCAGCAATGAGTTTAAAGCAGATCTTGAGGAAGCAAAGAAAAAAATAAGCACAATGGTAGAAGAAATCTTCAGGGAATTCTCACTTCTAAAAGCCTTGTTAAACGAATTAAAGGAAAAACAGCACGATGTAGTATTTGCGAATTCAGTGAAAAATAAGTTCTGCTGCCGCTCAATAGAGTTAATAGAAAGTCTGGAAAAGCCTGAAATAAATTATAAAGCATTGATAAGCTTCTTGGAAAAGTCAGAATATATAATAAACGATATAAGCAACATAGGCTTCAGAGAGATGCTGCATCTGAGGGCCTTCAAGAAGCAAATGGACAGCATTGCCGCTAAAACCAAGCTTATTATTAACAAAAATAAAATAGCAAAAGATTTTATAAATACAGATACTCTTCTAGAAAAATTGGATAAGCTTGATGATAAGATTAAGTCTATCAAAAATACCCAGGAAACTATTAATGCCTTAAACCAGTACATCATGACAGCTGAAAAGGATATTGCTAATTCAGAAAACGAGCTTAAAGAAAAAAAGCAGCAGCTTGACGCCTTTTTAAAAAATGATGCTTTTCTAAAAATGAATTCAATTAGAACTGAATTAGAAGCGCTAGAAAAGAATAAAGGAAGAGTCAAGCAGAAAATTGCTACAGAATTCAGCGGAATAGAAAAGGTGCTTAAGCGCTATCAACATTCCGGCTTTGCAACCCGTGAAGAAGAAAAAATAATAAATGATTACCTAACATCTTCTGATGCCTTTCTTCTGGACGAAAAGCTGGAAATAGGGGCGCTTCTTGAAAAAGTAAGGCAAAAAATTGATAGCAAAGAACTGGATGCTGAAGAAAAAAGATATAACAAGCTTCTATATATATTAAAAGAAATCAGTTCAATAGCCTCGCTAAGAAATGAGTATAGGGAAATAAAAAAAGATATTGCTGAAAAAAATGGACAAAGGGATGAGCTCATGCCGATATTTGACGAGAAAGCAGGCTATGAAAAGGAAATAGACGATGCTCAAAAAAGAATAGCAGATATGCTTAAGAAGAGGGATATGCTTGCAGCAGAACTTGAAAGCAAGAAAAAAGGCCTTGAAACAGGCAAGAATAATCTCGAGTATATGGTCAGGGATATGCTCAAAAGGGATGTTTCTATCCAACTATAAAATACCCCAGCGCTTCTTCAAGTTTTTCTACCTTCTGTATGGTTATGCCCTCTAGTGTCAGGTTAGTGTCTTTTTGAACGTAATTTATTTTACAGTATTCTAGCTTGTCTATATTGTAACAGTCTCTTTGTTTCCCGAAACTTCGTGGATCGGGTGTGTCTTTTGAAACTAGGAATACTGTTATATTATTATCTTTTGCTGCTCTTGCCTTCTCTGTCACTGCACCTGCTGGGCCAATTGTGCCATCCTCTGCTATTGTTCCTGTAATCATTACCGTTTTGGCTATTGTCTTGTTTTCTAGCGCAGCTACAACAGATATAGCCATTGCTGCGCCTGCTGAAGGACCCTCTATCACAGAGGCATTTACCTTTATAGCATAGATGATATCAAAGTCTGTTAAATCTAGTCCCGTATACTTCTCAGCTGCCTTGGCAGCTGTTCTTGCAGAAAGCTGCGTATCAGCTTGTGCAAGAACGTCGTTTATGCTTACAAGCATCATGCCATAGCCTGATGCAGCTGGCCTGACCCTGGTAATAAGCCTTGCTGCAACCCCATTGCCATTCTCATCAACAGCAGGAACAAGCATTTCTATTGTTCTTTCCCCTGTTATTGCTAGCAGCTGCATTCTATATTTTGTATCTTCTTTAGCTATTTTTTCTGGCGAGTAGTAAATACCTGCTATAAAGCCCAGTAAAAATAGAGCAAGAATAATAAAAACAAGGTCAGTATTCTTTATCCTCAGATATCTTATTCCTGTTTTTCTGTTCTGCATATATTTTCACCATAGGTTGAGAGTAATTCATTCTTGACATACACAGGCAGGCTTGACCTCACTGCAAGAGCAGCAGCATCGCTTGGCCTGGAGTCTATATCCAGAACCTTGTTGCCTTGTTGCATTATAATTCTGGCATAGTATATGCCATCGCTGAAAGCATCTATCCTCACCATTAGAACCTCGATGTCAAAATTATCAAATATGTCTTTCACGATGTCGTGTGTAAGAGGTCTTTTGTCAATTGTCTTTTCCAGACCCTGCTTTATTGAAAGTGCCTGGGTATCGCTTATCTCCATTGACAAGCGTTGGCATTCTGCCGATAGGTAAAGCGTCGATGCTTCTATGCTAACATCAGCAGCTGTGTAGCCATCTGTAGGTACCTGAAAAGTCTGAGGCACTGAACTTATTTCAGTTTTATAGTAAAACCCTGCAGCAAAAATAATTATTATGATCGCTGTCAGAGACAAAAACAATTTGGTAGGTTTTTGTTTTTTACATCTCATCATACAAGAAAATGGTTTGCTTGATATATAAAACTTTATTAACCCAGATGAATAATAATTTTATCAGGAGGGTGTTGGAAATGAAGAAGAAAAAGAAATAATGCTTAAATAAATCAGAAACCTTTTGTTTTTGAAAAACCTGGAAAGTCATAACAACTTAATGATTATCCATACTTTCCGGCTGAGATGCTCAAAGCATTATGGTTTATAACCCATAATTATAGGGCATCTCATCTTATTCCTATTTTTGTCGTATTCTGGCATTCCACTAAGCTTATATACCCCTCCAGTTCAAATATAACTGCCGTGGAGGGAACCTAGATGCGGATTAGTCTGTTACTTGTTGCTGTCCTATTATTTGCTATGCCGATATTTGCAGAAGAGACCACAACCACTACTATGGAAACGACAACAACAATGCCTGTAACAACTACGACTATTGAGGCAACAACCACGACAGTACTAGTGACAACTACTACTCTTGAAACTACAACAACAATCATACAAACAACGACGACAATACCAGCTACAACTACTACCATTATTACGACGACAACTATTGCAGGTGATCTCTGCGCTCAAAGAATTTGCCCTACCTCAAAAACACAATGCCCTGATGGTTATACTGCATTATGTAATTACAAGTGTGATCCTGCCACAGGTTCATGCCTGCCATGCAACCCTGACTGCGCAGGTCACCAGACAACCTCTGTATGCGGCAATTCCGTATGCGAAGCAGGAGAAAGTTACACTAGTTGCCCTGCTGACTGCCAAGCACCTCAAAAATATTGTGGTGATGGATCCTGTGATCCAGCAATTGGGGAGGATCCTTCCATTTGTCCCAAGGACTGTGGACCAAGATGCGCCTTGTACACAGACCCTATCTGCCAGAATGGTTACCTAGTATCTGGTGGCATAGACCCTGTTACAGGGTGCAGCAAACCAGCCACCTGCTGCGGTGATTTTATCTGCTCTGGAACTGAGAATTCAGTAAACTGCGAAACTGATTGCAAAGCACAAGGAGCTTATTGCGGCAATGGCAAATGTGATATAGGCGAGAGCCAAGAAAACTGCCCTAATGACTGTGGAATATCTTGCCCTAAGACCAAGCTATGCTCTAATGGCCTGAACATCCACTGCTTCCAGAATTATGATAGGTGTGAATGCGAACCATGTTATATGCCAAGCAACTGCAAATCAGTAGTAGACGAAAGCGGCTATACCCATGTTGTATGCGAGACACGCCAGTGCCCTGATATAACCTACGATAAAGAAAAATGTGCAAGGTATAATGGCACTCTTGTAATAAAAAAGGATTACTTAGGTTGTGATTATGTTGACTGCCAGTTCACCCAACAAACCTCTGCAACACCTATAAGTACACAGATAGTCTGCCCTGCACAGGAAGAAATGAACAGGGCTCTTACAAAATGTGTGGAAATGGGCATGAAATCAGTTATGGTAGTAGAAGGCAACTGTAAATTTGTTAAATGTATAAAAGAAGGTGAAAAGGTCTGCGGAGAAACACCTGAAATCAAGGCACAGATTGAAGAAAAATGCAAGAACGAAGGCTTAAACGTTGTTAAGGATTTTGACCCAAGCGGGTGTCCTATAACAAGATGTGGTAATATTGATGATTGCAAGCAGGATCCGCCGCAAGAAATGTATGATAGATGTAATAGTGATGGTGGTGAAATCGCTGTAAGAAGGGATCCCCAGGGATGTATAATATTTGCAAGGTGCATAATGCCAGGCAATGAGGAAGATGTCTATTTCGAGGATATAACAGAAGTGCCAGAATCCTCAACGCTCCTGTCAATGGCCTTCAAGCTTGAAGAACTTAAGATAGAGTTTGACAAGCTTGCCAAAAAAACAGATGATATAGCTAATTATTATGCTTCTACGAACTCTCCTGAGGCAGATCGCTTCAGGCGCGTTTCAGATATGTTCGAAACTGCCAAAGACAAGATAGATGAAATAAAGAACAAGCTAAAAGACCGTTTAGATAATATAACACTAGACGACCTCAGAGAAATAAAGAATGATATAAGATACATAAAGAATGTTGTACTAAAGGACATACTCTATGTTATGCTCAGCACAAGCGATGAAATAAAGAATATAGAAAGCGAAAGCGATTGCGGTACAGATGATGGATGCTTTGACAGGGCAGTAAGGCTGTGCAAATCTGTCAGCTTTACTCCTTCAGGTTCCAGTGGCACCAAGATTATCATTGTAGGCCTGGAAAACGGCAAATGTATTATTACTGCTGAGATGCCTGAAAGCGAAAGCCCATCAACTGGTACAATATCTGGGATAACTCCTCAGTATACCATGACATGCAAGATAGAAAAATACAGCATGGGTATAAGAAATCCAGAATCAGACATGCTTCCATACTGCGAAGGTTCATTAGTTGAACTCATAAAGAAATTCAGCACCAAGCCCACAGAGCAAACAGCAAATCAACAAGTAGAGCGTATGGAACCTGTACAGACAGAATCCGCAACTTCAGGAGGTGAAACTCCATCAACACCAACAGAAGTGTGTGCAGGATGCCTCAATAACGGTGTATGCGACCCTGGAGAGTGCAGGAACTGTCCTGACTGTATAGCAAGCAGCGCATCAAGCAGTGCGCGCAGCACATCAACAGGTGGATGCTGGTGTGAAGATAATGGTTATTGCGAAAGCTTCGAGTGCAAGAGCTGTTTAGACTGCGGGGGATCAGGCTGCATCTGCGAGAATAATGGGGTTTGTGAAGCAGGCGAATGCCCTGAATGTAATGATTGTTCAGCAAAAATAACAACCACTGTGGCTCTTACATGCGAGCAATTAATGAAAAAGCAGAGCTATTATTTCAGTATGTGTAAAAAAGAGGGTTATGACATGGTATGCCTTAACAAATATACAGCAGAATACGATGGGTGTGTAAAAATCACTAATAATGATTGCACTGAAAAGAATGCATATGCAGACAGACATATATTGTGTGATGCTATAATAATAGGAGGGATTTAAATGAAGTTAATTGCTGTATTTTTGATCGTCTTTCTGCTGTTCTCAACTGTTATGATATCTGGTTGCGTCTCAACAGGCAATGAAATAAAAAGCCAGGAAGACGTCTCCAAGGCGTTGAATAACGTAAGCACAGATGTTGAAGATATAGAATCCAAGCTGAATGACATAGATCAGGGTTTGGGATAACATTCATAAAATAATCTGTTGCCTATTTCTAAAAACTATAAGTCTTTGAAGAATCGCCTAATCTTTCACCTGTATGAGGATTGTACGCAATATAATTTAGTCCTATTCTAAGTACAGGGATATTATATCTTTCTAAAGCTGAAATATTCTTTTTCGAAAATTCGAATAATTCAGGCGCTAATTGCCGCGCTTCCAGAACAACAGTTTCTAAACCTTCCGAGGAGGAACATAATTTTTTTCCTTCAAGCGTTAAATCTCGAACTATCTTGGGCATTGGTGAAGTTTTGTAATTCTTAAAAAAATCATTGATCTGATCTATGTCTATTTTCATACAACCTATGCCTCTTTTATCTCTTTGGATGAGCACGCAGGGCATTTAACTGTCTTGTAGAACCAGTTGTAAGAGCATTCAGTACATGAAAACTTCTTTGGAAAGCACTTCTTGTACTTCGTTTTTCGAATGGATGCTTCTTCCAGTAACTCTATATCCTTATGTGTCAGAAAGCCCCGTATATACATTTGCATCACAATAAGACTACGTCAGTAAAGCTTAAAAACCTTTCGGTTTTTAATCATTTATAAGTAGTAACATACCGAAAGGTTTAAAAGGTTATGTAACTGGTACTTGGCAGTATGAACCATGAATCAATCGCAATGCCAGATAAAAATGTATTTTTGGCTTACACTATACTAAATGTAATAGACCCGCCTCTCTATAATAGCCATCCCCTTAGAAAAAGAACTACAAAACATTTTAGGAAATTCGAAGAAAAAATCTTTGCTGGCAGTAAAAATATAGTTCTACCAAATATCGAAGTATATGCACTAACATTGAATGAGGCACCAGACTTATCTAAAAGAAAGGGTCTTGCGTTATCCTCGCATGTTAAAAATATGTTGATATATCCTAGCGATTATTTAGAATGTTTAGTGGATTTCTATAGAAATACTGATTTTGAAAAATTTTACCAAAAGATTCTGCCTGAATACAAAGCAATTTGCGATGAACTTCAAGATATTTTAGATAAAGAAAAGATACATAAAGATCTTAACGATATATGGGAAATTAAAAAACCATTCACTAAAGATGTAGTTATACCGATGCCGTTAGAAGAGACACAATCAGGATCTGGTCCGTATATAGGTGACACAGCTTATCAGATTATCGGCCCTCCCTTTGGCTACCTAAGTATTGAAAGCATTATTCATGAAGCCTCACATCCTAGAATGGATAGATTTATGACCAAAAAACTTGTTGAAGAGATTAAAAAGAAAAGATATCTATTTGGGCATGTGCTTGCAAATCCTTCCTATCCGCCTCAGTATGGCAAAAACTGGATAGCTTGCTTCGAGGAACATTTCATAAGAGCTATGCAAATAGCATTCTTCGAGATCGAAACCCGTATACCTTATATGCTTGAAAAAGAGAAGGGATACCATGGCTTTTCTTTTATTCGTGAATTTTATGATGAGATTAACAAATATAAAGAGGGTAAAAAAGGTAGTTTACAGGATGTGGCTTTTGGTGTGCTTGAGAGATTGGACAAGACATATAAAAACAGGACAGTACCTAAAATTTATCGGCCAGATATATAGCTAAAGGCATAGTTTAGAGGATTTTTTCTAATTGACGTTGTAGTTAAAACTGACAGAAAAGCAAACCCTTAAAACCATTGCTATTTATGTATTATTTGGGTGTGGATGACTATTTCTGACACTCTCAGGTGGTAGTTATGCCTCTGGAAGAGGAAATGAAGGCAGAAATTAAGAAGCTGGAAAATGAAATAATGGCAATAGACCATGAACTGGAAAAGCTTCACAACAAGATACTGCAGCTCATAGTAATGAGGAAAAAGAAAGATCACGATCTTCGTGTTCTCAAAGCCAACTTCGGCGAAGCCACTGAAGAAGACCACGATTTCCAGACTACCTTGGCACGATTGCTCAGGGAAAAGGTTTAATGCTTGAAAAATAGAAACCTTGGAGTAAGATTTACACCATAAAGGTTTTCATGCTTATCGCCAACTACCTTGTAGATGTCTGCCATCCAATTTCCATGCACTGTAAAATCTTTTGGCTTTTCATATGGATTTATCTTAGCCTTTTCCAGTTTTTTAATCTTTCTGGAAAACTCCAGATATATGTCAGTAGGTGAACCATTACCATGATATCCTCTAGCAGTTACATAATTAAGCGGTGCGAAAGGGAAGCAATCCATGACATAAAGCCTTGCTACACCCATATCATTCAAAATTTTTCTAAAACTTTCTGCATTGCCAGCTATATATGAATTGGCCATACCTACAACAAGTGGAAAATTCTTCAAGGCTTCTCTGGCTACAGATTCTCCAGGATAAGTAAGCGTATTGCTAATTATCTCTATAGGAAATCCTGCAACATCAGTTTTTCTAACCCACGTTGGCAATGCGAACAAGACTTCCTTACCTATTATTTCAGGCTTATTTTTCATACAGTCACCTATCGTGAACTAAAGACAAAAGAAAAGTTTAAGTAGGTTTGTTTTAAATGTAATGAACGAATTTAAGCATAGCCAAACATCTTCTATGTCATGCTTTTTGAAATTGTTTTCAATGTAGCGCTTAATATCATCTCCTCGCTTGGCTATCTAGGCGTCTTTGTCCTCATGACTCTGGAAAGCATGGTATTTCCTATCCCTTCAGAAGCAGTCATGCCCTTTGCAGGCTTTCTTGTAGCATCAGGTAGCATGGATTTTATTGCAGTTATTATTGCAAGCACCTTAGGAAGCATTTTTGGTTCTTTAGTTTCATACTACATAGGCATGAAAGGCGAAATTTTCATAGAAAAGCACGGTAAGCTGTTTCTGCTTAACAAAAAAGACATGAATTCAGCAAAAGCCTTTTTCAAGAAGCACGGCGAAAAGACTATATTTGTTTCCAGGTTTATACCTGTCATAAGGCACCTGATCTCCATACCAGCTGGCTTGGGAAGAATGGACCTTAAGAAATTTATTTTATACACAACAGCAGGTGCAGCCATGTGGAACGCCTTTCTGGCTTATCTTGGCTTTATTCTAAAAGAAAAATGGAACGAGATTGTGGCATATTCACAATACCTGGACATAATAGCAGTTATTGGATTAATAGCATTCGCTGTCTGGTTTGTGAGAAGACATAGATAATTTTATCAGCTTTATCCCACAAAAATAGGCCTTTTGCTTAGCAGTCTAGGCAGCGTTAATGGCTTGTAAGGGAAATCCTTTGTCTTGTCCTTTATGTATTTTATCATCTTCTTGGTTTCCATAGCTTCTACTTTACCAGTATCTCTAAAACGAACTGCCAATTTTCCACTTTTTTTCTCTTTTTCACCTAGAACAACTATAAGAGGAACCCATTCCATTTCTGCATCGCGGATTTTTTTGTTTATGCTTTCAGTTCTGTCGTCTACGTCTGCACGAATGCATTCCTTTTCTAATTCATCAGCTATGCCTTCTACATCCTTTATGAACGAATCATTAACAGGACATATTCTAACCTGAGTAGGCGATAACCATAGCGGAAGCGTGGCATTCTTGCCTTTCATATAAGCCTTTTCAAGCAATGCATACATTACGCGCTCAATTCCACCTGATGGCGAACAATGCAATATTACAGGGTACTTCTTCTTGTTGTCAGCATCCGTGTATTGTATTCCATATCTTTGTGCATTTTCATGGTCAATCTGTACAGTTGCTAAAGCTGATGCCTTGTCTATTGCATCGATAATATTAAACTCGAACTTTGGATCGAAATATGCGAAGCGGCGGTTCCATATCTCTATGAGCACAGGCTTGTCAACTAGCTTGACCAGGGATAAAACAAATTCCTTGTTTGCCTTCCAGAAATCCTCGGTAAATCTTATAGCAGTTTCGTAATCATCAATCTCTATGTCCTTCATGCATCCCATTGCCAGCTTGAACTGGCTTGCAAATTCCTTCCTCGCTTCTTCTAAATCCCTGCAAAGCGTATGCATATCAGGCATGGTAAATGCCCGGAGCCTTCGTAAACCAGTAAGTTCTCCTGGCTTTTCCAATCTGAACGATCTTGCCAGTTCGTACATCTTTAATGGCAGGTTTCTGTATGATATATTTGTCTGAGCTTTCATCAGGAACTGTCCAAAACATGCAGAAAACCGCAAAAAGAATTTCTTCTTCACAGACTCAACAACATACTGTCTTGCTGGAAAGCGGTTTAAATAGTCCTTCAGCGCAGGATGCTCAAAATCATACATCAGCGGTGTTTCTACCTCCATTGCACCGTAACTTACTGCTTTCTGGGTAGCCCATGCCTCAAGCAAAGCTTTTATAATTCTGCCTTTTGGATAGAATCGAAGATTGCCAGAATCCGAACCTTCTTCATAATCAGCTATCTCTAATTTCCTCATCAGCTTTACATGCGGCGACTCTTCCTTGACCTCTCTTGACTTAGCCATCTCATAAATTGCAAACTTCTCCAGATTCTTGTGCTTAGAGAAATTGAATCCAGATATTTTTTTGTCTTTTATTTCGATATTATCTAATTTTCCATCAGGCGTGAGAATATACCAAGTAGACCTAATTTTCTCTTCCTCTTTTAGCGAATCAGAGATCAGTTCTTCTGGCTTGCCAGCAGTTATCTCCCTGCTTAGCTCAGACAACGGATGACCCTTGCATTTTATTGTAAATGCCTTGTACCATCCAAACGGAGCGCGGGTAACCTTGTATTCTTTTTTGAGCAAAGCTTCCGCACTCTTCAAAACGTCAAGCGCAGCACTCGGTGAAGCAAGTTCTTTGCTTAGATGCGCATAAGGATAAAGCACAATATTTTTCGCTTTAACCTCATCAGCAACCTTCTTTACCTCGTCAGCTAGATTACTAGCTGCCTGCTCAGCATTGCCTTCGTCGTTCTTTTCAACAGCAGTAAAAACAACCAGGCATTCCTCTATCTTCTGCCTTCCGTAGCTCTCCTCAGCCTGCTTTATCGCCTTTTCCCTTGGCTCAAACTCGAGGAAATCGCTGTGAATCAGAAGTATTTTCATTCCGAACAACTCTTTTATTATCTTACTATTGTTTTTTGTTTATAAATTTATTAAAACTGCCTAATATTACACTTTTAAACCTTAAAATTAATTATAATTGGTATAGACTACTATGGAATGGAGACTTTCTTGGCTAGTTCCGCAGGAAAAGAAATTCTTTGACATGCTAGAATCCGAAGCAGCTAATGTCTTAAAAGGAGCCCAGACTCTTTCTGATTTTGTTAATAGTGGAATAAAACCGCAGTTGATCAAGAAAGTAGAGGATATAGAGCATAGCGGCGATGACATTGTTCACAACATATTTGAGGAGCTGAACAAGACCTTTATAACGCCTATTGATCATGAGGACATCTCAAAGCTTGCTTCTGCTCTGGATGATGTCCTTGACCATATACATGCAGCTGCGAGAAGAATCCAGAATTATGAAATAAAGAAACCGACAAAGACCATGATAGCTTTTTCAGATATTCTGCTTGAGTCCTGCAAAAACCTAGACATAGCAGTAAACGGCATAAGAAATTTAAAAGACCCAGAAAGCATAGAAAAAAAATGCGTAAATGTAAATACGTTAGAGAACAAGGCAGATGAAATTCTCAACAGCAGTGTTGCAGAACTTCTGAAAGGCAAGGATGCAATTAAAATCATAAAGCTGAAGGAGATATACGAATTTCTGGAAAGTGCCATGGACAGATGCGAGGATGCAGCTGATGTCATAAGCGACATAGTAGTAAAGCATCGCTGAGTGAAATTATGATAGAATTAATTATTGTAATAATACTTCTTGCCCTGATATTCGATTTTGGAAACGGCATGAATGATGCTGCAAACGCTATTGCTTCTGTAATTGCCACGCGCGTACTTTCAGTAAGGAAAGCCCTGCTTCTTGCTGCATGTGGTGATTTTCTTGGCCCATTCATAGCAGGTGTAGCAGTAGCAACTACAATGGGAACAGGCATAATAGACCCAAATATAATAAATAGCTTTGTAATCATATCAGCCTTAATTGGAGCTGTATTCTGGACATACCTCCTGACCTTCAAGGGCTTTCCAATATCAGTAACCCATGCATTAATAGGTGGTTTAGTCGGGGCAGGTATAATGAAAGCAGGAATAGGCGCAGTTTTTGGTGGAAAATTATTATTAGTTATTTTATTCATTGCAATGGCGCCAATCTTCGGGTTTATTGGCGGTCTTGCTTTTTCAATATCGGTATTATGGATTTTTAGAAAATCTAAGCCATTCAAGGTAAATAGCTATTTTAAAAGATTACAGCTTGGATCATCTTTTCTTTACAGCCTTAGCCATGGCGCCAATAATGCCCAGAATTCGATGGGAATAATCTCAATATCTCTTTTTACTGCTGGCTATTTAGGTACTAATTTCTTTGTTCCCGTTTGGGTAATAATAATATGTGCATCTGCAATGGCTCTTGGAACCTTTACAGGTGGTTTGAAAGTCATAAGAACAATGGGCACGCGCCTGACCAAACTCAGGCCAGTAGACGGCTTTAATGCAGAGTCATCTGGCGGTGTTACCATATTTTTATGCACAGCCTTAGGCATACCAGTTTCAACTACGCATGTTATCTGCGGCTCTATAATAGGCACAGGTGCTATCAAGCGTCTATCAGCAGTCAAGTGGGGCTTAGCAAGAAACATAGTCTATGCTTGGCTTCTTACCATACCAGTAAGCGCTGTAGTAGGAGCGTTGATATACATGATCATCTCGCTCTTCTGATAAGCTTTTTATATTTTTAAGATATAGCCAGAATATGCAACTTTTCAAAAAATACCTAGAAAATGGCATAAAAATAATCAAGGAGAAAGGACCTTATTTAGGTGCATTGGGATTATTAGCAGCAGGTTCTATTTTTGGTGCAGCAGGATGTGCCAAAGAGCCTCCGCTTAATATCGTAGAAAACAGAATACATTTTAAAATAGATAATAACGCCTCTGACAGCTGCAGGCTGGTTGATATTGAAACCGTCAGAAAGGAATATGATATTGACAAGCTTTTTAGCAAAAGCGAGGCGGTATTTGGTCCTGGTTTAATTGGTGATGTAAATTCAGATGGCTACGAAGAACTGCTTTTGGTTTCGTGCGAAAAGCCTTACTCAGACGATTTCTTAAATAGTTTAACGAAAAGCCAATATGGAGTAAGCAGATCTAAACCCGAATCGATGGTATTTTTTAATAATTACGACGCTGAGATAAATGTAAGAAATATGGACAGGGATAAAGCACCAGAAATATTTACGTGGGAGGCAACTCGTGGCATATATTATATCTTCGAATGTGATGCAACAGGTATTAGGCCTCTATATAAAGTCGTGGGAGAAATAAATGATTGGCATACATATCATCACATTTATAGAATTTTTGACCGGGAACGTGACGGAAAAGACGAAATAGCTGTTATAACAGACAGTATTGACGGAGAAACAAAAATGATCATAAAGCATCCTAATTGGTTTTCACCGTCGTTGTATGTGCGAGAAAGTGAGGATAGATATGTGAAATATGCTATTGATGACCCTTGCATGATGCTCAGCGCCATTATTCGAAACGTGAAAGATTCGCCCATCGCAAAGAGCGGAGCTGCAACCCAGACAATCAAAATGACACCACAGGACGAAGTCTTTCTGAGTTATATACGCAATCTTGATGTTCAGGACGAAGAAGGCAAATCTGTAAAATACGACCGTTTTGTGCGTGATATGACCGAAGAAATGGGGGTTGACCCAGACTCGTCTTTTGGGAAAGACCCTTTAGGAAAAGCATACCGTCTTCTAATGGGTTATGAGACTGCTGAGAATCTTGTCAACGAAAATACATTTAGTGGCAATTAATCCATCTTCTGCCAGTTTAATTTAAATTCATGTTCATAAGTATAATCTATAAGTTATAGCCCCGTGGTGTAGTGGTCAAGCATAAGGGCCTTTGGTGCCAAGCCTTTCGAATAAAGGCTTAGGCAGAGAGAGCCCTGGACATCGGTTCGAATCCGGTCGGGGCTATTTTTTATTTAAGTCAAAGTTGTGATCAGATGTTATCAGTTCTCCGTCTTGGCCACAGATTAGGCAGGGATGATCGCATAAGCACGCACTGCGGTTTAGTAGCTCGTGCATTCGGTGCATCAGAAATTATATGCAGCGGAGAAAAGGATGACAAGCTAATAGAAGGTCTAAAAAGCGTAACAAAACGCTGGGGCGGTCCTTTCAAAGTAACCTATGAAAAGAATTGGAGAAAAATAATCAAGAAGTATAAGAAAAAGCATTTTGTGATTATCCATCTTACAATGTATGGCCTTCCTCTGAATAAAGAAATAGGAAAGCTTAGAAGAAAAAAGAATATGCTCATAATTATAGGCAGCGAGAAAGTGCCTGGCGAGGTCTATCAGCTTGCAGATTATAATATAGCAGTAACCAGCCAGCCGCACAGCGAGGTTGCCGCATTAGCAGTTTTCCTGCATGAATATTTCAAGGGCAAAGAACTTAGCAAGAAATTCAAGAAAGCGAAAATACGACTCATGCCTCAGGCAAGAGGCAAGTGGGTTATCGATCTATCTCGAAAGTAGCACAACCCTGCTGTCTTCTTTCGCATCTTTTATCTTATAAGAAGATGTCTTTTCAATAGCCTTGGCAAAATCACGTATTTCGCTGTGCAATGGCATTGCTTTATAAGGCAGGCGCTCAACAGAACCACCCACAGGCATGAAGGCCTTAACTTCGACAAAGCCTGGCCCTGCTTCTTCAATTATTTTTGCATATTCTTCAGGATTAACCATATTAAGCTCTTTCGCCAAAGTCAGGCGTATAACGCTTCTGTCAAAACCCTTCAGCATGGCCAATGATTTCTGAATCCTCTGCCAACCGTCTTTTATAAGTGGTTTGCATGTCTTTTTGTAAGTTCTTTCGTCTGGCGCAGCCAAGGTTATGTACATATTAGTTGGCTGGTGCTTTGTTAGTTTTTTAACCATTTCAGGAACTGTGCCATTGCTTACTAAGAAAGCAGTCATGTCCCTGCTTTTTATTTCATCTATTAACTTAGGCAGCTTAGGATAAAGACAAGGTTCGCCAACAAGAGAAATAGCAACCTGGTTAGGCTTCATAGCTTCTCTTAGCTTCTGCTTATCGCACTTGCCGCCCCAGAAACCCTGCAGTATTTTTATCTGCTCTGCTATTGCTTGGTCGAGAATTTCTTTTGATTTATCCGCAGGTCCTTTCCATTTGCCAGTAAATTTAGCAGTTCTCCAGCAAAAAAGGCAGTTATGAGTGCACGAGAAAACAGCAGGGCTCATCTGCAGGCATCTATGAGAATTAATGCCATAAAATTTCTGCTTGTAGCAATATCTGCTAGGTTTTCTTATAGCCTCTCTTGTCCACTCGCATATCTTGATAGCGCTATGCTTATTCTTACCGACAAAGCGGTAGCCTATTTTTTCTAGTTGCTGAATTCTTTTTTTATCTGCCATTATCACACCTTTCGGAAATATAGTACAAGTGCAGCTAATAAAAATAATGGTGCTGAAACGAGGAAAGGCATCTGAATGCCAAAGGTATCAATTAAGATGCCTCCAACCAAAGGCCCTATGACCATGCCAACGCCATCCATGGTTTTTATAAAACCGAGCTGCTCCCCTCTTTGTTTCGGCTCTGCACAATCCATCGAAATTGTTTTGAAAGACACGCGCCAGACATAGTATATGATACCGATTATTATTGCTGTTATGGCCAATGCAAGCGCAGACTGAACAAATGCATAAGCAATTATGAACACAGCAAATAAAATAAATGTCGCTATCAGTATATTTTTTTTGCCAAAGCTGTAGATATGCCTGCTTATGAAATACAAAATAAATGTAGCCAATATATACAAAACCAGGAATATCATAAAAATTGTATCTGCATGAACAGCCAGATGCTTTTCAGCAAGTACAAAAAATGCAGGATAATAAGCAATAGCAAAGGTTAGCGACTGCATGAAAGATGCAAAAGCCATGAGCTTGACCTTAGGCGGGTGTTTCAACAAATTAAATCTTAATTTTTCTTTATGAATTTTTGCCTTACTATCCTTATAGAAAATAGCGAAAAACAAAAATGCAACAAACATGAAAAAGGCAGCAATGTAAAAACCGAAAATAATAGAAAAATATGCTACAATTATAATGCCAACTATTGCTGACATCGCCCTTGCTATAGGCACTACGATACCTAATTTGGCAATATATCTTGGCCTTGTTTTTCTCGGGAATGAATCTGCCTGAAGGCTATCTCCTAAGCTCTCCTGCAGGGTATAGCCTATCTCTTTAATCCCTTTGACAACAGCAAATTCGTATATCTTTGATATCGCAGGATAAAATGATATAGCTATTCCATCTATTAACAAACCCAAAGACATCATTCTCTTCCTGCCAATTCTATCAGACAATCTGCCTATAAATGTTCTTGACAAAGCAAGCAGCAATGCAGCAACTGAGAAGATAATACCTATGGCAGTTGCTGAGAAATTATTCTGTATCAGATAAATAGGAAACAATACAAAAAGCAGCCTGTCAGGTATCATAGTAAAAACAGTAAGCAGCACGAATATCCAGAATGCCTTTTGTGTTCGGTTCATAGCTATTAAAATCTATACAAATTATTTTAAAGTATGTCGTTTAAACAAAAACTATCTGAAAAAACAGGAATAGACAAAAAACTGTTACCTTCTTCCTATCAAATAATTGGAGATGTTCTGCTACTGAAATTCATGAAGATAAAATCAATTAAGCAGAAAAAGAAAGTAGCTTCAGCTATAATGAAGTTGCTACCATATGTAAAAACTGTATGCGAAATCAGTGGCGTGGAAAAAGAGTTCAGGACACCAAAGGTCAAGAAACTAGCTGGCAATGGTACTGAAACAATACATAAAGAGCACGGCATTCTCTATAAGCTTGATGTGTCAAAAATCATGTTCTCTAAAGGCAATCTTAACGAGAGGCAAAGACTAATCACTAAAATAAATCCGGGTGAAATTATAATCGACATGTTTGCAGGCATAGGCTATTTCTCATTAGGCCTAGCGAAGTTCAGCAAGGCCAAGAAAATCATGGCAATAGAAAAAAATCCCGTGGCATTTAATTATCTGAAAGATAACATAAAACTGAACAAAATAAAAAACATCGAACCTATTCTAGGCGATAATAGAGAAATAACTGAAAAATTAAGAAGTAAAGCTGACCGCATAATCATGGGCTATTTCGAAACAAAAAGACGCACCTCTGGTGCGTCAGTCAGTTCTACAGATAAGTTTTTGCCTTATGCCATAAAAATTTTGAAGAAGCGAGGCATAATCCATTTCCATAATACCTACAAAGAAAACGAATTATGGCAAAAGCCTATAAATGAAATAAAAATGGCATGCCATGGCTTTACTTACAAAATTCTAGAAAAGAAAAAAGTCAAGAGCATTGCTCCAAGAACATGGCACGTTGTTATGGATATAGCAATTTATAAATAATATGGTCTAGACTTTTTGCGAAGCAAAAAGGGTAGGTATATGGAAACGAAAGAATTCTACGACAAAACATCAGAAAAATACGACAGCCGGCATACCAATTACATGCTAAGATACATGAGAAAGATAGAGGGAGAATTAATTAAGAAGTATGCAGATGGTAAAACTCTTGACATCGGCTGCGGAACTGGACATCATCTTAATTTAGTTAATGCAATCGGCCTGGATGTTTCTTTACCTATGCTCAATGAAGCAAAAAATAAGAACTGCACAAAACTTGTGCAAGGCCGTGCAGAAGATCTTCCTTTTCCAGATAAAAGTTTTGATACAACCCTATGCATTTTCACTGTGCTTAATCTCTGCGACCTTGAGAAAGCTGTAAATGAAATGAAAAGAGTGCTTAAAACTGGCGGTAGGCTTATTATTTCAGTTACATCTGTATGGGAAAGGGGAAACAAACCGCTGAAAAAGAAGCTTTTCAGAAACCCTCAGCCATGCAGGAAAAAGATGCGCATAGAAGGCTTTCGCCTCAAGTTCCATGCCTTCACAAAAGAAGAATTCATAAGTTTGTTCAGAGACTTCAAAAAAGAATATTTCAATGGCATCTTTATTGTGCAAAATCCTTGGTGGGGATGGCATAGAGAATTCTCAAACTGGGAAAAGATAAAGCTAAGAGCAGATAAATTTCAGTTCCTAAACAGCGCGGCAAGAGTATACCTCGCTGTTTTCAGAAAAACTGAATAGAACTAGCGAAGCGCAGCTGTTATCGCTCTACCGAATGCGCTGGCAGCTCCTGGTCCGTTCGCTGTTATTATCTTGCCATCTATTTCTACTGAACTAGCTGTGTACATCGCGCCCTTTGCCTTGAGATTGCTCCCTTCGCTCGGATAGCATGTTGCCTTCTTGCCTTTCAGAATTCCTGCATTCGCAAGAGTTGATGGTGCTATGCATATTGCAGCAACAACCTTGCCCTTGCTGAAAGCCTCTTTTACCAGCAACTGCACCTTTGCATCATTGAAATAAACTGAAGAACCTGAACCACCTATAAGCACAACTGCATCATACTCGCTAACTGAAATATCATCTATTGTCATATCAGGTTTTGCAGTTCCGCCAAGCATTCCTTTCGCAGTGTCAGTTGTCTTGCTTGCTATCTTTGTCTCTATGCCAGAGCTTTCTAATTCTTCCTTAGTGTCAAACAGCTCCTCATCCCTGAAGTTGTTAGGCGATATAATAAGCACAGCTTTTTTCATAGAATCACATAAAAGACTTGGACAAAAAACTTCATAAAACTTTTACAAGACTAAAAAATCAATCCTCATCTTCCATATCCTTGGCCCATACGGAAGAACCTTGGTAACCTCAAGAAACTTAATCTTTTGCTTTAAACTTTTTGCCACTGCTGTAATTGCTTTCTTTTTCTCTGTTATCTTGCTTTCCTCAGCAAAGCAGTAGAAATGGCATATACCATTTTTCTTCAGGCATCTAATCGCCTGTTCCAAGTATTCGTTTGCTGTCTCAGGCAATGGCATTAGCACTCTGTCGCATAAACCATAAAACTTCTCAGCCCTTTTCTTAACATCCCCTTTAACAACTACAACATTTTCTAGCTTATTCAATTTTATATTCTTCTTGAAATAGGCAACAGCATCAGGGTTTATCTCTATGCCAATAACCTTCTTTGGTCTCGCCTTCTTAGCAATAATTATCGCAAAAGGCCCAACACCTGCGAAGAATACAGCTACTATCTCGCCTTCCTTTATCTTCTCAGCTATCCTAAGCCTCTCAGAACCCTCGCGCGGCGAGAAATAAACCTTTTTTGGGTCTAAAATAAATCTGCATCCTGATTCCACGTGTACTACTTCTGTATCCCTTTTCCCCTTAATTACTTTCAGCTCCATTATCCTATATTTACCTTTCCTCGGCGACCTCTTAGCCAGAACTGTCTTAACATTCTTATGCTGCTTCATAAGTGCGGTTGCAATAAGCTTCTGCTTTTTCTTTAGCTCAGGCGGAATCTCTACTACCGCTAAAGCCTTATCGCGGTTGCCAATTATATCGAAAGAAGAAGGAACTAAAGCAAGTTCTTTCTTGGTTAATTTCTTTTTCAGCAAATCTTTGAGCATAATACAATATAATTGGTATGATTTAAAAGCCTAGAAATTTTAGCAAATAAGATAATTTATATCCCTCTTACAACACCCTCTTCATAGAGTATTGGATAAACCTGTTCCTCGTAAGGCAGATCAACCTTGTTTATCTCTGTTAAATCAGTTAGCGTGTTCATCTTTATCATTTTCTGCGAGACAGTGTAAAGTATATCATCCATGTAAAGTGATCTCCTTATCTGTGACTGATAATCATTGTAATAGTCAGTCTCGTTTACTGTCTGGTTTGAATGCGTTACTTTGCCTTTCAGCACAAAGCCGTTCTCAAGGTCTAGGTTAAAGACATAAGCGCCATTCCACGCATTCCACTTGTCTCCTTCAACAAGGCTTACAGGTATGACCAGAAGGTTCTTTTCTTTACTAAACAGGAATGCCTTGTGGTCATTCAATGCCTCTGAACTTGTTCCTCTATCACCTATAAAGTATTTTGAAACCTCTGTAGGATTTTCAACATCAGTAACATCAAATAGAGATAGCTTCATGCCTTTCATCCTGCCCTCATCCGTTGCATCCATTCCTATGCCGATAATATGATTTTCATCATAAGGATGAAGGTAATCTGAAACCCCTGGTATCTTCAGGAAGCCAAGAACCTGAGGGCTTGCAGGATCACTGAGATCTATCACATACAGCGGGTCAATCTGCCTGAAGGTCACCATATATCCCTTGTTGCCGATAAACCTTGCTGAGTATATCCGCTCGCCTTTGGCAAGGTCTTCCAGCTTGCCGACAACATTTAGGTCGCTATCAAGCACATAAACATGGTTCATTGAGTTGGCTGAACCAGAGGCGGACGTTGTTGTTGCTATCCTGAAATAGCCATTGTACTCGTCCATTGAGAACTGGTTAAGTACATTGCCAGCTACAGACCCCTGAGCCTTGTATTCTACCTTTCCGTTGTTAATAGATATTTTATGTATAATCGTCTTTTCCATTTCTTTGGCTATTTCCTCCTGTATCACAACCATCTTTTCCTGCATTTTTTTCTCTAGATCATTTCTTTCTTCGTCGCCCAAAGAATTAAAGTAGTTTTGCACAACGCTTGAGATCTCCTGCATCTTTGAATAAGAACTGATATTATAGTTCATGATCTCATTTAACCTAACCTTGACATCAGGGGAAACCAAAGGCAATAAGGCCTCGTTAACAATCCTGTCAATAAAGTCATACTCGCTGAGCCATTTCGTATAAGTCACATATATGTTGTTTAGTGAGACGTATATGTTCTGCGTTGTTCCCATAACATATACCTCGCCTGTTGGCTCTTCTTCGTCATTATTAGTATTTATCGCCATTATGGTTGTAAATCTTTTCGAGTAATCTGGAACATCAAAATAATATATATCAGGGCAGTTGCATACAGACTTCGCCTCGCCGCCTGAGGCTATCATAGGAACTGTTATTTCACCACCCAGGTATATAGGTTGGTTTACTATGACATAAACATAATCCCCTATCATTCGTGAATCATAATAGCTGCCATTCACAGATAAATCCCTTTTTAAAATCGGATTCTCTTTGTCTGAAACATCATAAACCTTGATAAAGCTGTTTTGCGAATAAGGATAATAATAAGTCTTGTAATAAGGCCCGCCGCCATAATTATTATCACTGCCAAAAACAACAAGCTTATCTCCATTTATGAAGATATTGCTTGCAGTTCCGTTTAATTCTATCTCAGATAAAATTTTTGCATTCTCGACAGGGTATGCATCAACTATAACAACCTTGTTGCCAGAAACAGTGTATATGTATTTCCCATCATTTTTTACAATATCTGCTTCATCAACACCTTCTACCTGGATGTTGGTTGCTGAATACTCGCCTGCTCCGCCTTCAGTTTTAGGAGCACTCTCGCCACCAACAGCCTGCTGCTCAGCAGACCAAGCAACATTGACATCCTCTAGAGTTCTCATCATACCATATCCATAATATGGCGTCTCTGAACTCTTTATGAAACTCTTAAGCTCCTCGCATGATGCAAATTTCTTTACCTGGTCAGCCTCAGTAGTAGCAGGCCATTGATAATGGACAAATACGAAAGATAAACCTATAACTATCAATGCAACCAGAACAAATCCCTTTTCGAAGCTTGAAAATACCATAATTATTACTTGTCATCAGCTTATATATACCCTTTTGTTTCTTAGGGTTTTTACCCAAACGTGTTAGAAGCAATAATTTTATTCTCCATTTAGCTGGCGATATAACTTATATAACTCTGCCTCAAGTTCTATATTTTTATAAGATTCCCAAGTGGGTAACTTTTGAACCGTTATATGAAGCAAACCTTTTTTCTTAATATCGCCTAACACTTCTGAAACATCTTTTCCAACAGCAATTATTTCACTTTCTTTTCCTTTTCCCTTTACTCCTATATACTTGCCTCCGTATATAAGCAGTTCTGCCTCAGAAATATCAATACGATGCATTACATCTCTAAGAAGTCTATATTTATCTTCAGGCGTAGGTAGTGCGCTTCCAGCTATTAAAAGTTTAGTTTTTGTTGAACCTTGATAGGAACTTGCCATATGTATAATTTATTGTAATAATCTTAAATATCTCCTGACCCTTTTCAGGCCTTCTTCAATCTTGTCAATGTCCAAGGCATACGAGAACCTGACCCTGTCATTGGAACCAAACCATTCACCCGGATAAGTGATAACCTTGTGTTTCTTGAACATATTCCAGACAAAGTCCAATGGGTTCTTTATTTTAGGCAGCACATAGAAAGCACCTTCTGGCTTCCATAAATCCAAGCCCATATCCACTAATCCTTTGTAAATAAGATCCCTTCTCTGCTTCCATATCTTTACCTGTTTGTCAATGAAGCTTCTAGGCGTCTTAGTAGCCTCAAAAGCCATCTCCTGGCTCAATATGCTGGTATTCATCGACGTTCGAGTCTTCATCTCTATAATATTGTTTACTAATTTCTTGTCCAGTGACCATAGATAACCAACCCTTAAGCCGCACATGTTGTATGTTTTTGAGAATGAGTTTATTGTCACAACATGCGGCCCTTTTATCAAATAATTCTCTCTTACATAGATCAAATCCTTGTAAACCTCATCTGACAAAATGTATATGCCTAAATCGCCTGTAAGCTTTTCTATCTGCTTCAGCGTTTTAATCGACTCAACTCGTCCAGTTGGATTAGAAGGCGAATTTATTATAACTGCTCTGCAGTCCACAACCTTTTTCTCAAAATCACTGAAATCTATGCGACCGTCAACTGTATCAGTAAATACAGGTTCCATTCCAGCATATCTTACAAGGTGAGGATAAGTGTAATAATAAGGCCTGTGTAGCAAGACCTTATTTTTTCCCTTGCCATTCATACTACCTATTACCCTCAAGGTAAGGTCCAATGCCTCAGATGCGCCGTTAGTTATTACAAAGTTTTCAGCTGTTGATCTTGGATATTGCCTAGCTAATGCCTCTCTTAGATTAACCTGACCCTGTATTAATCCGTACTTAAAATCCCTGTATTGCGGCAGTATCTTGAAAACCCTTTCAGGCGGCGGCAGGTCCGGCTGGCCTGAGCCAAAAGATATTATGCCCTTGCCGCATACTCCGATGAACATAGATGGTGAAATTTTTTCAGGCTTCATAAATATCGCCTGATATCTATTATTTTGCTATTTTATTAATTCCAAGTGCTTCTTCAGCAAGAACAGCTATTTTTTCTCTGCAATTATATCCCAGTGAACAGAATTTACATTTCTTCTTTTGGATATTCCAGACCTCTCATTCAGCTTTTTTATTTTGAAGCCTGCAAGCAGTTCCCTTGTCTCTTTCTCATCAGAGAAGTGGTGAGAAACATCACTCTCATCAGGATCGTCCAAAATAAGAAAAGTATTAGGCTCGACCATTTTGCCAGCTCCATATCGCGTATCCTTTGTAGAAACTAGTGTTGCAATCAGCATTCCTTTTGGCTTTAATACCCTCTTCAACTCTGAAAAAGTCTTTCTAAGACCAACAAGCGTATTATGAGGCAAGGTATATACAGAAACTACAGCATCAAATGAAGCATCAGCAAAAGGTATAGCTCTCATGTCAGCTACTTTCAGATGGACCTTCAACTTCTTTTCCATGGCCTTTTTTTCAGTTATCTTCTTGGCAGTTTCTGATATGTCTATGCCATAAACATCAAACCCGTTCTCAGCCAGAAAGAGTGTATCAGTTCCTGTTCCAAAACCTACTTCCAAAATCTTCTTTACGCCCTTTTTCTTAAGAAGCCCTACAGAATCTTTGACTATATTGGAAATCCATGTCTTAATATCGCCCTTCTTCCTGTAGGTGCTTTCCCAGTTTTTCATAACATAATAGCTAATTTTTATGCTTAAAAGACTTTTTCACTATATTTGATACCATGAGGATTATTGCAATAGTCGGCATGCCAGGCTCAGGCAAAACCGAGGCATTAAAGCTGATAGAAAACCAGGGCATTCCGTCTTTCAACATGGGTGAGGTAGTTACTAAAATCGAGCCGAAAAAAAGAGGGATAAAAAAAATAAACGAGTATATAGAAGACGAAATTCGAATGGGTTTAAGAAAAAAATTCGGCCCAGCTGCTGTCGCAGCTGTCACAACTGAAGAAGTAATTAAAATTTCTGCAAAAACCGTTGCCATAGCAGGCCTGCACTCGTTTGCAGAACTGAACTATTTTAAAGAAAAATTCGGCAATGCTTTCACACTTATCGCAATACAAGCAAGCCCTGAAATCAGGTCGAAGCGCTCAGCTAAAAGAAAGATAAGACCTTTGTCAAAAGAAGAGTTTGCGCATCGTGAACGCAAATATGCCAAGAACTTTGAAATACAGAAAATCATGGAAAAAGCTGATTATAAAATAAGCAATGAAGGCACTGTAGAGCAGTTCAGGCAAGAAGTTAAAAGAGTTATTAAGGAGATAATAGGATAAGTGATTGAAGTGAAGATAATATTCTTAGGTATGCCAGGCTCAGGCAAAGGAACCCAGGCAAAGATGATTTCAGAAAAATACAAAATACCGCACATATCCACAGGCGATATGTTCAGGCAAATATCAAAAGAAAATAGCGTTCTTGGCAAGAAGGTAAAGTCGCTGATCGACAACGGAATCCTTGTTTCTGATGATATTACCTTTGATGTATTGAAAAACCGATTGGAAAAAACTGACTGCAAGAGCGGTTTCATACTTGATGGCTACCCTAGGAATATAAATCAGGCAAAGCTCCTTGACAATCTAACAAAGATTGATTTTATAATATACATAGCCCTCTCAGACAAAACAGTAATCAAGCGCCTGACCAGCAGAAGAACATGCAGGAAGTGCGGTGCAATATATAATATCATCTCCAACCCGCCCAAGAAAGAAGGAGTATGCGACAAGTGTGGAGGCAAATTGTACCAGCGTGAAGATGAAACAGAAGAAACTATAAAGAAAAGGCTTGTGGTATATAAAAATGAAACAGAGCCACTTGTGAATTACTATAAGAAAAAAGGCATGCTCCATGAAATCAACGGCAAACAGGATATAGGAAAGATTTTTGAAGATATCGTTAAGATTCTTAACAAAAATGAATGGATAAAAAAACAAATCGACACACGAAGTGTGTCAGGCAATGATGGGTTTGTGGTGTAGCTTGGTTTAGCATTGGAGCTTTGGGAGCTCCCGACCCCGGTTCAAATCCGGGCAAACCCATTTTGATAAGGGGTTATAGATAGATATCGGTTTTTGAACGCTTAAATGTATTCTGAAGAATATAGATTTATGGAAAAAAAGGCTTCAAAAGACAATTACCTTGATATAAATAAAGAAAGGATTAACAAACTTAAAGAACCTGACAGAAAATTTTTTATCGAAATATATTATAATTATGATCTTAAGAGTAGCGAATTTAGTTTGGCTTTGGTTGCAGTTACTATAGCGATTATTGCAATTTTCTTACCTTCTACTCAAAGTGATATTACTAGCGTGTCTCAAATACTCAGATTCATAGTTGGTATTGTAGTAATTATATTTTTTGTGCATGCATTTAAGGATATCAAAAGAGAAGAACAAAAAAGAATAAAAGAAACGCTTAACGGCTTATTAAAATTTTTAGAAAATGGTAAAAAAATATAAGTGATTACAATTACATGTTCTTCTTGAAATTGAACGCTTTTAACTTTTGTAGGTTATAGGATTTTTATGGTCAACAACAAGACTATTAAAGAATTGAAAGAAAAAATGGGTCTGAATTTCGAAGAAGTATATAAACAATTTTTATCACCATCTTTATTGCATTCAATTGAGATACAAAAATCCATAATTCAAAGGTTTAATGATAGTCAAAAACCAATTATCGAAAAACTATTAGTAGCACAAGCTCCTTTAATTGAGGCACAAAAAACTTTACAGGAAAAATTTGTAAAACAAGCTGAATATGTAACGAAATTTATTAAGGCTATTGATTTTGCTCCATTAGTTTCTCAATCTCTTAGTTATTCACAAATAGCCAGTTCAATTTTAGAATCAATGAAGTTCAGAGATGAGGATGAATTCAAGAAATTTGAATATAATTGGCTTGGTTTTTTAACACTACCAGAAATCAAAGATTTCTATAAAAAATGGCAAGCTGGAAAAGAAAATGATGTCAGGGATTTTTTCTTTGAGATGTTTAACTCAGAAGAAAAGATAGATGTATTAATAGAAAAATTTAATAAAAACGAATTTTTCTCTCAAAGAATCCCAATAATCAAATCTGCATTACGTGCACATTTGAGAGGAGAATACGAATTATCAATACCAGTATTGTGGACGCAATTCGATGGAATATTTATCAAAGCTAAAAAGGATGCCGTGAAAGATAAATATATTACAATTTGTGATGAATGTGGCGCTAAGAAAGCTATATCTCCAAATGCAAAGACTATTGCAAAAGAACTTGCTAAAGAAAAAGGATTTTTAAAAGAATTTCTTGAATTTGTGATAGATGAATACAATAAAAAGCGAAGTAAAATTCTTCATGGACTTGAAATAAACTATATGAATAAAGACGATTCAGTAAAATTAATATTAGCACTTTATGAGTTGTATAATAATTTAACTGTTTATAAAAATTCATAAAATTATGTCATTATTCTCTCCCTAACCCTCTTTTGAACATAAAACGGCTTCTCAGACCTAGCTTTCTTTCGAAGGTAATGCAATTCGCTTTTAATTATGCCTAACTGCTTAGCTTCAGTATGCGTCAAACCAAGTATTTTTTGCCTAAGCTCAAAATCATCTTCTCTTGTAAGTTCAAGGCTAGGCTTGCTGAAATCCAGTGCATTATGTTTGCCCATAAGATATTGAGCCAGCTCATTGGCTTTCATCATAATTATGTATGCCCAAGCCCTATTGCCATCCCTGTAGAAGACCCTCTGGCTGAAGGCTGCTTCCACTTCTTGCACAAGCTTCTTTGCTCCGCTCGGTTTCAGCTTTATGTTATAGTTCTCGGTACGAATGAAGTCTTCTTTCTGGAATACTTTTTTCTCAAGACTATTGATTATAGCCAAGTCTATGAGGCATCTGAAAGGTTCTTGCAAATCATAAACAAGGGGTGTTTTGCCCTGATTAACTTCGTGCATAAAACCGACATGCGTATCTAAGCCAGAGGCGTTTATTGCTCTGTGGCATTGGGCTTCCAGTAAAGCATAGCCATAGTTGAATAGTGCATTAATCGGGTCTACAGCGCCCATAGGTCTGTTAGGATTAGCCCTGAAGACAAACTCAAATTTCTTGTCGAATACCTTGCTTACCTCTTTCCAGTATATCTGAGCAACCCTAGCTTCTACAGTCATGATATCATGGATGGTTTTCTGGGAAGCCAGCTTTGAGTATTCTTTCTCTATGGAATCATTAATTTGAGGGTACTTCTGCTTTAGCCATATAAGGACTACTTTGCTGTTCTGTATTTTGGCATTTATGATGTTTTTTGCAATACTGATTCTTTCCTGACTCTCATAAGCCCTGTACTGTAGGAATTTGAGCTTAGTCTGTTTCGCTTCAATAGGCAATATGTTCGTAAGAAGTCTACCATTCCAGTCAAGTAAAGTTAGCTGTATGTTCTGTTTTACTAGCCAGCGCATAGCCTCAAATGTGATATGTCCATTGTGACCATAAACAAGGATATTATCATATTCGCATCTCTTTGGCTTGAATACGAATTTCTCAGGCTCTTTGTCTACACATGTTCTTCCATCTTGAACATGAAGCCTACCACTATCGATGTTAATTTTTACACCATGACCACTGAGTACTAGGAATTTCATATAAAAACCTCCAATTTGTATGGTAGATTTTCAGGCATTAAGAGTGCTGCAAAAATAAACGTCAAATCGTACCAGCCTTGACCAACCTTTATATTTTTGTAAGCTTCTTCATTAGTTTTAACTATCTTGTCTGGAATAAGATACTTTCCAGATTTTTGTACTTTGTCTGCCATTTTTACAATAGAATCATATTTTTTCCCAAAACCAAATCTAGTATGTGTGCTTTTTATTGCAGAAGCATCGCTTATCAATCTAGTTGCAGAATGTATTATGTTGCGATGTACGCCAACTCTTTTTACTCTTTCAATTAAAAATTTTTCAATAAGAAAATGAAGATATTCACTTTCTTGTTTTGTCAAATTTAAGCTGGCTATCCATTCATGAAATGGATTATTCTTTATAGCATAGAATTTTTCTTTGGTGAACTTAGATTTTTGCTCTATCCATTCAGATTCAGAGAATCGCTTTAACCAGTCTGTTATACCTTTTCTAACGTTTTCTTTATCTTGACCATAAATTTTTATGGCAAGTTGCTTTATTGACTGAGGCTCTATACAAAGATATGAAAATATTTTAGATGGTAGTTCATTTTCCAAATCGTCTATTGTTGCTTTCTGTTTCGTATCAACCAACTCTCAATTGGATACGTGTGTATCAACGTCTCATATATCACTCAGGTATGTGTATACCTTTAGAGTATGTATGCTTATAAATCTATCATGTCAGATAAAAGACATAAATCTCACAAGATCAGTTCAAAACGAGCTACAAATCTGAGCAGAAGGTCATGGTCAAGGCTAACTCCAAGACAAAAGACCAGAAGAATTACATCGCTTAAAGTTCTCTCGCTTGTAAGAGAAGGTAAATCCCTTGTAAAATGGTCAAGAGAGTTCGGGATTAGCTTAGATATTGTAAAGTCACACTTGAAATCGGCAATACGAAAGAAAGGCAAAAGATGGGTTGCCAAAGCCTACGATATGATACAGCGCAATATGGTAATCAGTGAGAAAGGCGAATCAATTTCTATTATCATTACAAACAGTGAGGATGCTTCTTTAATTGGCAGATACTTCAATGATGTCAAAAAGTTCCTTGTGAGTGGAGATGTGTCGTTGCTCAAAAAATACAAAGGCAAGAAAATCAAGGATTCGAGAGGCAAAGTACATACCCTAGAAACCAATCCTCAGGCGCTCTATGATATAGAAGAAGCCAGAGAAGATGAGGAATTCTTTGAGATTTATGAGGATGATTAGATGAGAAACTGCTTTATTTGTGGAGAAAGCGATCCCAAAGTACCTCTTATAGAAGCAGACCACATATTTGGAAGAAAGTATAGTGATCTCACTATTCTATTATGCCTGAATTGCCATGCCAAAAAGACCTTTTATCAGAATAAGCTACCGATGAATGTTCGAAAGAGCTGCAAAAATGAAAGTATTGGTATTTTTGCTCTTGCTAGTATCGGTGCTTTACTTGTTATCATAGGTAAAGAACTCGTTAAAATTGCACTAGAACTTTCTAACGAAAAGAGGCTGAAAAAATGACATCCATAGCAGTTAGGGGTTTTATTTATGATAAGAAACAACTTAAAAAGTTCGAACCATTACAGTCTGTCAAGTTCACTAAAATCCTAGTTTTTGATACTGAAACTACTAACGATGTATATCAGAACCTTAAGTTCGGCTCATACTTAGCTGTAGATGATAACGCTGTAGAATCTATGGGAATGTTTTATCATCCTAGCCTTGCAGAAAATGAAAAGAAAATACTTGATAGGTTCTGCAATGAAAAGCACATTGACTTGATGACATTAAAGGAGTTTGTAAATAATGTCTTTTATCCAAAAGTATATCATGAAGAATATCTTTGCATTGGATTTAACTTGCCCTTCGATATATCACGCCTTGCAATGTCTTACAGCTATGCAAGGCGCTTTATGAAAGATGGATTTTCTTTTAAGTTGACAGAGAACAAGAACCTACCGAGAATCAGGATAAAACACAACAAGAATAAAATAAGTTTTATCAACTTCTCATCGGGCTTGGACAGAAAGAAAAAGCCTTCCAAGTTCAGGGGTAATTTTCTGGATTTGAGCAACCTTGTCTTTGCCCTGACTAATGACTCATTAAGCTTGGAGAAAGCCTGTGAGCGTTTTGACACAAATCCAAAAAAGACGAAGACCAAAGAACATGGAAAAATAACGCCTGAGTATCTGGAATACAACTTAACTGATACGCTTGCGACCTACAGCCTTTACAAAAGAGCTTCAGAGGAGTATGAAAAATACAACATTAACCAGCACATAACAAAAATCTACTCACCAGCTTCCATAGGGAAAGCCTGTCTCAACAAATTTGGCATAAGGTCTTTCATGGAGCAAAACCCTACTTTTTCACCTACTAAACTGGGCTACATCATGTCTTCGTATTATGGTGGAAGATGTGAAGTAAAGATAAGAAAACAACCTACAAGAATCGTACTTCTGGATTTTCTCAGCATGTACCCTACTGTATGTATATTACAGAATCTTTGGAAGTTCATAACAGCAGAGAAAATAGAAGCCTTTGAAGACACAGAAAATGTGAAGAAACTACTTGACAACATTACTATTGAAGACATACAAAAACCATATACATGGAAGAGACTACAAGCAATAGTCAAAATAATACCTGATAATGACATACTTCCACTGAGGACAAAGTACAACGGAAAGAATACATACAATATTGGCGTTAATTACGTCACATCTCAGCGACCAATGTATTATACACTAGCTGATGTCATAGCCTCTAAGTTTCTTTTTGGCAAGACACCAAAAATTCTGAAAGCTTATAGCTTCGTGCCAAAGGGCATGCAAAAACTGACAAAGACTGTCATAAGTGGCATGAAAATAGATCCTACAAAAGAAGACTTTTTCCAGCGTCTTATAGAAGAAAGAAAAAAGATACAGACAGAACTGGAATCGCTGAGCAAATCAGATCCTAGCTACAAGGTTCTTGATTCTAAGCAAAATGTCTTTAAAATAATTGCCAATGCCACGAGCTATGGTATATTCATAGAGATTAACCACGACTACAAAGCTGGCAAAGTTAATGTCTACTCGCTGGAAAAACTGCTTGGCATAACACGAGATAAACCAGAGAAACTAGGAGATTATTATAACCCTATAATTGCTACTTTCATAACATCTGCATCAAGGCTTATTCTGGCAACTGTAGAGAAACTATTGGAAAACAATGGCACTAGTCATGCATTTTGTGACACAGATAGCATGGCTGTACCTTACGACCAATACGAAAATATAAACAAATTCTTCAATAGCCTTAATCCATATGTCTTCAAATCCGATCTATTCAAGCTTGAGAAAGAGAACTACAAAAACAAAGATAAGAAGAAAGGCATGGTTGAGTTATGGTTTTATGGCATAAGTGCAAAACGTTATGTCCTTTACTATTTTGATAAAGAAGAGATAGTTATCCAAAAAGCTTCTTTGCATGGACTGGGGCATCTAAGGAATCCATTCGGCTCTGAAGTTGAAAAATGGCAATCACGAATTTGGATGGATATTCTCAAAGAGCATTATGGTATAATGAATTCAGAAGAGCTAGATCATATATATTCTAACTGTTATGGCTTGGCAAAGCTAGCTATATCGACCAGAAATCTCATGGAGCGATTTTCTGATTTCAATAAAGTTAAGTCTTATTCAAAGCAGACAAAGCCATTCAATTTTATGGTAGTTGGAATAGGCAACAAATCTGACAAAAAGAAATGCAAGATAAAACCTATTGCGCCATTTTCCAATGACATTCAGTCTGTAGTTCATTCAAAGTTTATTGACTATAATAGTGGAAAAACACTGCAAGGCTTGGAATACTGGAAACCTCTAGATTCTGTTATTTTCCACTACAAAAACAATGCAGAAGCCAAGCTTGAAGGGAATGAAGGCTCTCTCAAAAGGAAAACAATAGTCGTGGATGACATAATAACAATTGGCAAAGAAGCCACAAACATAAGCATGGAATTCTTAGACGAGCCTGAATACGATATTTACATATCCTCTAAACAGTTCAAAGAAAAAGTGCTACATCTTACGCCAAAGCAAGCCAAAAAGTTTGGCATATCACGACATGCGCTTTGGTATGTGAAAAAACGATTCCTTTCAGGCAAGTTCAGGCTTAGCCAAAAAATGAAGACAAGGCTTTTGAAAGCCATTGAGGTATAAACATGACCAAGATAATCAGCTTTCGTGTAAACGATGAAGAGTATAAACAGCTTGTAAACATGGCAAATGGTATACAATTAGGTGTATACATCCGTAAACAGCTTGTAAACGCTCCAGAAAGCAGTAGTATACAACAAGTAAATGTATGTAAACAAAGGCTTACTGTATTCACTAGAATTCGACAGAAATTATTAGGAATCTTCAGAAAACAACAGAAAACTATAGATTACGACAGATTACATCAGATTGCTATAGAAAGTAACATAAAGCAACAGAAAAATGCACTAATTGACAGAATAGTACAAATTATACATGATTACGAAGTTTACTTCTGTGATGAATGTGGTATGGATTACAAAAAGTGGCAAGAGTATTGTTCGGATTGTAAAGAAAGATATGGAAAAGTTAGCAGGTTCACTATTCATGGTGATACAGATATTAGTAGAATGGTTGAAAAAATTGAAAACCTGAAAGAAAACTAACTTGGATAACAATTGCCATCTGTATGAAGAACATATCCACTAGGGCAAGAAATACACTGATTGTTATAACAGTATGAACCTTCTGAACAATACCCTTGACCACAAGACTGATGACATTTATTATCAGACCCAAAAACCGTTCCAGCGGGGCAACTCACACACTGTCCATCAACACAATAAGAACCCTCATTACAGTACCCATTGCCACAAGGTTGGTGACATTTACTATCCGAGCCTAAAACAGTGCCACTAGGACAGCTTACACATTGCCCATTAAGGCAATAAGAATCTGTAGAACAATATGTAGATGGCTTTCCACAAGGCTGATAGCATTTGTTATCAACACCAGCTATTGTTCCGTATGGGCAACAACTACCTTCTAAAAGAGGGTAATTATCTATTGGATAACTAATGAACTTTTCAGTTATATTAGCATCAAATAATAATCGTGAGTCTATAGCTATTGTTACCTTGTTTTCTCTATCGCCCCACGTTATAGTTCCCATCAATTCTCCATCCTGATTAAATAGCCCTCCTCCACTCGCTCCATGACCAGTCAAGGCATCACTTTGTATTCCAGTAAAAGAAAGTCCTTGATATGTAAGTAAATTGTATATGTTAGTAATACTTCCCTCTGTTATCGAAAACTCTAAGATTGGTTCTATAGTTTCTACTCCGAAAGCTGGATAGCCTATTGCCACTACTTTGTCACCGATTGAATAATCGTCAGAATTTAATGTAGCATCTTTTATTTCAGTATCAGCAGTATAAAATTTTAGAATGGCTATATCTAGATTTCTAGGTGCATACAATATTTCATTAGGAACATATTCTTTTCCATTATATAATCTAATAGTTACTTTATCGCTTTCAGGATATAGACAAGTCCCTGAAAATACACAATCTACAACATGTCGACTTGTAAGTACATAAGCAGTAGAGTGTGGGATAGTTTCATTCTTATATAAATAATAAATTACTCCAGATCCAGAACCTCCTAATAAAGAAGATCTCTGACCATACGAGCCACAGCATCCTGTAACATCATGCCTGATATAAACTATGGATTTCTTCAGGTCTTCAATATTATAAGATGGTGTAGAACTTTCAGCAGAGTCTTTATTGATGGAAATTGGAATATTGATATATTGTGTAGAAGTTGTGGTAGAATCCCAACTATGAAATTGGTTGGAAACACAACCACTCATAAAAATTAGGATCATTAATATTACAGCTAAATATCTCATAAATACTAATACTAAATAGTATATTTAATAACTTATACTGTAACATTTTTGTCTACTTATTCTAAAAGGGATACTATGAAGTATAAGAGTATAATAGAGAGTTTGTTGAGTAAGGATTGGAAGTCTACCTCTTCGATTAAGAGAGACGTTGAAAAGAAATCGAAGAAATCCATCAACTGGTATACTATTAATTATGCACTAGAGGGTTTGCTGAAAGAAGGCAAAGTAGAGAAGATCGAAAGTAATAATGTGACGCTGTGGAGGAAGAGATAAGTTAAACTATTTTTTAAGTCTTTTTGGTTTTTACTCTCTTTTCCATTTAAAAAACAAAAGATAGACCGAACCGATGGCAATGATTATCCATTCGAAAATACTTGATAAATACAACGAATCTATAATTCTATAACAATTGAACTCTAATCCACATGAAAATAAATTACCAAATAAATAAATAAAAAATATTACAATTCCCGATACGCCAACGCTTATTAATATACTTAATAGAATCTTTTCTGATAGTTTTAATTTGCTTTTGTAGAATTGAAGTATGAAATATCCAAACAAGAAAAATATAATAGGTGTATATTGGAACTGTGATAAGGCGTTTAAAAGTGCTTCTTCAAATACCATTTATATCATCTATTTACTTACGACTAAAGATAGTGAGCATGTATCTACATTATTGCCATTAATCTGTAATGGTATACTTATTGTATATGTTGATTGTGTAACACCCGTATCTAATATTCCTTTTACATCAAATGCCAAAGAAAAGGAATATGAAGGATTTAAAGAAAACACTTGTGGTTGTGTTATTTCATTACCTTCTTTATTTATTTTTATTTTTTCTGATTTATCAAATGATAAAGTAACATTTTGATAAAATTTTTGATCGTTATTTTTGATAACTATAAATAGGGATGTTGTATCACCTGCTTTTAACTGAGTTTCTTTTAATTCACATTGTGTAAATTTTACGTCTGGTGGTGGTGGGCTCAAACACCCAGAAATAAAAATTATGCTGGTAAGCAATAGTAATAATAATGCTTTTTTCATTATTTTATTTAAATCTTAAAACCTTAAATAGCGTTCAAAAACCGAGATCTATCTATAACCCCCCATTTTGATAAGGTAATTGGTATGGAAGAAGCAGCAGAATTCAACATCGGCATAAAAGCGCTGATAACAAATGATAAAAACGAGATTCTTCTGCTCAAAGCAGGGCATGAAGAAACAAAACATACAAAAATAGACTTCTGGGACTTTCCCGGAGGCAGGATAAAGCAAGGTTATGGCATAGAAGATACCCTCAGAAGAGAAGTCGAGGAAGAGCTTGGCATCCCTGGAGAAGATATAAAAACTGAAAGCATTTTTGATGCAACAATATCCAATTTCAAACAATTGCATGGAAGGCTTTTCCTTATGCTCATAGTTTACAAATGCAGGTTGCTAGGAAGCAAAAAATTTAAGTTGAGTAATGAGCATTCTGAATGCAAATGGCTTCCTATTGATGAGGCAAAGAAGCTTCTTGGCACAAAGTTTCCCAAGAGCTTTACAGATAAGCTTGATGAATTAAAAAAAGGCTCGTAGTCTATCTTGGTTAGTGAACTGACGCCGTAGATGAGAACTATTTTTTTTGTTGATTTATTTCTGACTTCAGCTCGCAATGAAATCAAAAATAAAAATAGAATAGTATGAACAATCCTATCAGAGCCGAAGTTATTATTCCCCTATTCCATGCATCGATTGATTTGGCGAAAAGCTCTGATCTGGACGGATTGGCAACAAGGGCCTTTATGTAAAACACCATACCGAGACTCAAGAGAAGAATATATATTGGCCTGAAAAGCAATACGCCTGTAATAAAAAATATTATGGATAGTGCTGTTATTATTTTTAAGCTAGTAAGGCTGCGAATGTAACCCATTTCAAGAGCAGTTGTCTTGAATTTAGATTTTTTATCTACATCCATATCCCTTATTTCCTGCGTAATATCAGTAAGTAAAGACAACATAAATGCCACTATAGAGAATATAGCAGCTTCTGCATTGAATGGCAGATTTGCAGTATAGCCAGCCAAAAAAATAATTGGATAAAATATGCCGTGATTTATTATGCCAAGATATGCCCTTTCTTTCATGCGAAATGGAGGAGCTGAGTAGGCGTAGCATAGTATGCAAAACGCAACAAGCAGAACAAACGTTCTGAAAGATAAGAAACAATATCCTACAACAATGCATGCCACCAGAAGAAAGGTACAGAATACAGCAGCATGTGATTTACTGATAAGGTTCTTCGATATGACATTTTTCACAATAGGCTTCATTTTGTCATACGGTGCGTCGAAATACTCGTTTATAGCAAACCCAAATGACAAGCTGAGCGAAAACGCAACGAGCATAAAAATAAGGTCTGTATATACGCTTGCCGTATGCAGCGTTATGAAATACCCCATAACCAGAATAAGAGGGATTAGCATCCAGTCTTTCCAGCGTGTAAGCATTAGGAGAAGTTTTATTTTTTGTAAAACCATGGATATATATGTTATCATCATTATTAAAAATCTTAGCAAGTAAAACATATTGTTAGGGCTCGTAGTCTAGTTTGGTTAGTGAACTGACGCACGACAAAATGACGACTTTGTCGTCTGTGTGTTTGCGTCTATCGGCTATGATTCAAGCTTAGGGAGCTTGCGACCCCGGTTCAAAAGGCTTTTCTTTAAAAAAAGAAAACCCTGGAAAAGAAAATCCAGAAGCCATGAAATTCCGGGCGAGCCCACTATGAAAGCTTTGTTCTGTGAGGCTACACTAGACATATCTTTATTTTTATCAAGAAAAGAAGCCAAAAAAGTAAAAAGAAATGAATATGGAACACCGGTCCTTGAAGCAAAAACAAAAGGATGTGTATTCAACTTAATGAATACAAAAATCGCTGAATATGTCGGAATAAAGGAGCCTCCGAATATAGATGATCCAAACTATCAGGTCTATTGGATCAGAATTAGCGATAATGCATATGCAGATCTGGTTAGAGATTGGCGATGCGGAACAAGATATGGCAACACATCCAAAATAAACATAATAATAGACGAAGAATTGAGCTCATAGGCAAGCGAGCCTACTAGATTAGCAAGAACCTACATCAGATATTGGCGTAATTTTCACATATATTCTAGGGGATACTGGCAACATTAGGTTTGTTCTTTGAAACCTAGCCTGACATTCTTCCAACGAATAAATTCCTTTTCGGTATCTATTCATAAGTTCTGACGTTACTGCATGCACTTTACGTCTTTTTGATTCGTATAAGTTATTTCCTAATCCGATCGGTTTATCAATGTACCCTTCTGGCAAATATTCATCACAGCGACTGCAGCCTGTCCAACTGGTTCTTGTTACTGGAATCCAAAAATCCATATAATAATTAGTGCCATTCCTTTTCAAATCCATTAATTCTATTAAAGCTTCATGCGGCAACTCTTTACTACATGGAAAAAAGGTATAGAATACAGGCCGGACTTTATAAGCCAAATAATGTTTATCTAATCCAAAACCCTTAGACTCTGCAGTACTAAGCAGTTCATCAATACATTCCTGCAATAATCTAATTTCTTCCCTGGCTGCATTTATAGCACTAAAAGGCCAAACCATAATGAAATCCATTTAAGCCTTGAATAAAATCTTTTTAAGATTAGCGGCTCAGGCAAGCTAGCCTACTTTAATAATAACAGAAAACGTATCTTAAAAACAATTAAAATCCTTAAATACCGCGCAAAATAAAAATAGATTATGTACATAAAATCCTACTTAAAAGAAAAGCTGGTTTCCCTTGTAAAGGATTTATTGCGGATTTCAGTAATAGCAGGCATAGTACTCTTAGTTATATTTGTTGTTTCTGTTTTGATTTATCTTATAACGCCATACCCAGCACCGTCTCCAGAACTACTAAGGAAAACTGCATTCAATCGGGCTTGTGAGGTCTGGAATACAACGTACCGATGTAATAGCCATAATTTTTCAGATCCTATCCTGCACTATAAGGATCCTGACGATGAAAAAGAAAAGGTCTACAGCGTAAATGCTTTATGCCAGTTATTGAAATTAAACGACAAGACATGTTATGAACGGTGCGGTTGTAAGTATAGTTGATTATTATATCTAGAATTCTCTATTACTTCAGTCTCACAGTCTCCAAGTTTTTAGGCGTATTCGTCTCTACCTTAAGCGTCTTGTGAATGGTTCTCGCAAGGTCAACGCACTTGCTATTTTCGCCGTGGTTGATCACCATCTTCCTCGGCTTGTTTTTCAGGTGCTCTATAAAGCTGAGTAGCTGTTTCTGGTCAGAATGTCCGCTTAAGCCCTGGACAGTTTCTATGCCAAGCTTTAGCTCAATGCTCTTGCCATTATCCAGTTGTATCTGTTTCCAGCCTTTCTGGATTCTTCGTCCCATTGTTCCTTCTGCCTGGTATCCTACGAATAGCAGAGTATTGTTAGGTTTCTCTGAAAAATTCTGTAGGTATTCTATAGCAGGACCGCCTACTAACATACCTGATGTTGAAAGTACAACTGCTGGATGCACGCTGTTCAAAACAGCTTCCCTCTCCTTTGATGACCCGATTCCCTTTAGCCTTGGGTCTATGAACGGATTCTTTCCCTTGTGCAGTATCTGGTTCTGCACGCTTTTTGCCATGAACTCAGGATAAGCAGTATGAATAGCAGTTGCATCCCATAGCATGCCATCCAGATAGATTGGCACATCGATATTGCTGTCAGCAAGTATCGCTATGACATCCTGGCTTCTTCCTACTGCAAAGCAAGGCACAAGAACACGCCCGCCTTTTTCAATAGTTTTCTTGACAATATCTACGAGATTTTCCTCGCCTGCTGTATGTGATGGCAGGCTATCTTCGCTGCTTCCGTATGTGGATTCTATAATAACTGTTTCTGCCCTTGCATAATCAGTTGATGCTTTCTCGAACAGCTTTGTCTTTTCGTATTTTAGATCGCCTGTATAAAGCACATTGTAAAGACCATCGCCTATATGGATGTGCGCTGTTGAAGATCCGAGCAGATGACCTGCATTCTGTAAGGTTAATCGCATATCACATGTTATGTCTGAAACCTCTCCGTATTCTAATGCAACACAGTGCTTTATTGCCTCTTCTATTCCCTTGGAAGAATAAGGTGGCTTCTTGTTTTCCCTCTGGCATATCTGAATATAATCCAGATTAAGCAGTGCCATAAGATCCCTTGTTGGCCTTGTGCAGTAAAGCGGCCCCCTGTATCCATATTCATAAAGGTACGGAACCATTCCAGCATGGTCCATATGAGCATGTGTTATTACAACTGCATCAAGCCCCTGTATACTGAACTCCGGCGCATCTAAATAAGGGAATGGTTTGGTATTAGATGCCACAGACAAGCCGCAGTCCAAGAGAACTTTGCTTTGTGGTGTTTGCAGAAGTATGCAGGATCTGCCAACCTCTCTGAATCCGCCAAGTGCTGTAAACCTTATCCAGTCTACTTCCTTGCCAGGTGTGTATATCTTTTTTCCAAGCTCGTTCAGGAATTTTTTCCTGTAGCCAGCTTCTTTGTGCAGCATCTTTCTTATTGATCTTATGACCTCTGAGTCTATGACAGGTGCTCTCTTAATATTAGGTGTCCAAAAGGTCTTTTCCCTGATCTCATTTAATGTTTCTCCGTTCTTACCTATAACCAGCCCTGGCTTTTCAGAGTGTATTACCACCTTTGCAAATTCTGGCTCAAAATATATGTCTGCAATGCCCGCCTCTTTTGGAACAACGCTCTTGATCAATTCCTTTGTCTTTTCCTCGTCCAGAACAATAGAAGGGTCTGCCCTTATTTCTATCCGCTTCTTTACCTTGTTCACAATCTTTTTTATTAATTCGGTACAAGTCCTGAAGAACTCCTTGTTCTTGGTATATAGTATTATCTCACTGCCTTCATAGCATATGTCGCTTATCATTGCGTTCTTTGGCAACGCTGAACTTATATCCTCTATTATCTTCATTTTGAAACACCTTATTCTAACAAGACTAAAATCAAGTTTGTTTAGAAAAATATTATGCTGATTTACTTTGCAAGTTCCTTTATCTTTTCTTTTTCAACAAAGTTTACTCCGTTCTTGTCTATAACAGCAACAAGAATCTCCTTTCCTGAAGCTGAAAATATATCCCTTCCCTTTGCTGAACGTATTGCACGAACAGCAAGCTCAATGCCTTCTTCTCTGGCCATGTTCTCCTTGTACTTGTCTTCTAACACGCCGATTGCTATAGGAGAGCCTGAGCCTGTAACTACATAATTATCCTTCTCTATCCCGCCTACTGGGTCTACGCTATATATGTGTGTGCCATTCTTGTCAACGCCACCTACAACCAGCATAGCCATGTAAGGGTAATATCTTGCAGACTGCAGTATATTAGAAAGCAGAGTAACTACTCCCTGCACAGTGAATTCTGAATTCCTTGTTAACTTGTATATATTTATCTCTGCTTTAAGCAGCCTTATCAATGCCTGAGTATCGCCAACCCCACCAGCTACTGTAAGCGCTATTTTGTCATCTATCTGGGTGATTTTTTCTGCTGTCTTGCTTGAAATCATATAACCAAGAGTACTTTGCGTCTCGCTTGCAAGAATAACACAATCCTTGCATACCAATCCCAGTGTTGTAGTACCAGTTTTCAGCTTTTCTTCCTGCATCTTATCACTTTATGATTAGAATTTGACTGCAATAGTTTAATTGGAGTGAAGTATTTAAAGTTATTTTTGGCATCTCACGTATTCCTTTTCAACCTGAACTTGCAGTTTTCATGAAAGTAAGGATCAAGGCAGTTGGCATTGCCACAGCCGCCTGTAAGGCACTCTAAAATCGGTGATACATGAGGACATTTGCCGCCTGTAAGCCTCCTGACCTTCTCAATTCTTTTTCCTATCAGTATAGAAGCAATGGTCTTTGTTTTATCCCTTACCAGCTCTGCTAATTCCTCGTCACCTATAACATCCTTTATCCAGTTGGAGAAATCATTCTTATTCTCATTAGCATGATAGCCAAAGGTATCATAGCTCATTTTCTTTAATGCAGTCTCCAGCTCCTTAATGTTCTTTATAACAGTCCCGTCGCGAACAAAGAATCTCTTGTCGCCATCAATATCATCAAGCATTCCCATTGTATCACTAGAAATAGTATTGCTTTCCCAGGATATAAGTTTTTATAAGACATTTTTTCTCTAATTCTATAGCAATTTCGTGTAGGTTTTAAATAAATAAACGACCATTAGATAGATATGGTTTACAAATATGTAGGAAGAATGCAACCAGCCTCGCGCAGGGAAGCAGAAGATATGGCACAGACGACAGAAGTCCCCTATGTTTTTTCTATTAGTAAAAAACAGGATTTATTATATAGGTTGTACAAAAAATTTCCATGGTTAAATGAAATATTTCCATCTGTTCCTTGGTTAGATGTTTATAGGGATCTTAATTTTAGTATGCCTTCGCTATGTAAACAACATGCTTAGCAGGCTTGCCGCAGCAGATGCACTTGCCTTTTGGTTTCTCATTCTTGTCAAATAATACGCCGCGGACTTCTGCAGAAAGGCCTTTTTCTATTTTTTCAGCACAAGCCTCGCCGTCTTTGGCTATAGAGCAGAATTCAGTTCTTACAAAACCGCCTTTTTCTACCAGCTTTTTCAATCCGTCAAAATCCTTGGCTTCTTTTATATTTAATTCAAAGTTGTTGCCAGCCTTTTCCTTTATGCTGTTTGTTATGTCATCCATCTCCTTGCCAACCTCTTTCTCTATCTCTGCCTCCTTTATGCAGAACTTTTTGCTATTATCCCTTCTTACCAAGGTTACCTGCCCTTTTTCTACATCCTTTGGCCCTATCTCTATTCTTAAAGGAACGCCTTTCATTTCCCATTCATTGAACTTAAACCCAGGCCTGTAGTCTCTCTCATCCAGCTCTGTCCTGAATTGCTTCAGCTTCTTATAAACCTCCCTTGATTTTTTAGTAACATCCTCTTCCTTGCCCTTGATAAGAATAGGCACAATAACAACCTGCACAGGCGCGATATCAGGCGGCAGTATTAGGCCCTTGTCATCACCGTGAAGCGCAATTATTGCTGCCACTATTCTTGATATGCCTGGACCAAAGCAGGTCTGATAAATGAAATTTTTATTGCCTTTTTCATCTGTGAATTTTATATCAAAAGGCTTTGAGAATTTCTGGCCTAAATCATGAGTAGTGCCTATCTGTAGCGTATTGCCGTCTGGCATTATTGTCTCATAGGCATAGCTGAACTCTGCGCCTGGGAATTTGTCCCATGATGGCCTTTCAAACAAAAGAAATGGTATTCCTAATTCTGACAAAACCCTCTCGAATATCTGCATGTCTTCCCTTACCTGCTTGGCAACATCCTCATGCGACTTCTGTGCTGTATGTGTCTCTATCCAGAAGAACTCGCGGCCTCGCATAAGCGGCTTGGTCATCTTTGTTTCATAGCGGTATGTCTGCACTGTCTGGTAAAGCTTTAGTGGTAAATCCGAGTAGCTTCTTATCCAAAGCGAATACATTGGGTAGAAAGCAGTCTCTGATGTAGGCCGCAAAAACAATCTCTCGCTTAATTTGTTTTCTCCTGCATGAGTTATCCAGAAAACCTCGTTTTCAAAGCCCTTTACATGCTCCTTCTCTTTTTTTAAACTGCTCTCTGGTATAACCACAGGAAAGTTCACAGGCTTGTGCCCTGTTTTTTCCAGTTCAGTTTCCAGCGCCTGCGTAACCTGCCTTACAAGAAACATGCCCCATGGCATATAAATAGGAAAGCCTTTAACAGGATACCTTTTATCCACTATACTGCACTTGTCTATGACCTCAAGATACCATTCGCCAAAATCGCTTTTCTTTGTCTGTACGCCCAGTTCCTCTGACATTATTATCCTTATCATAATTTGCAGCGATTGCTTATAAACATTCTGGGAGACAGAATTTTTGCTCGATCTTTTATAATACTTTTGATCAAACTTTCTTTAGAACGTTTTTGCTCGAGCTTTTAGAAAAAGCTCGAAAAACCTTTAAGAACTTTTCTACTAAAATTTGCGCTATGAACCATGTAAATTTTCTTAATCCTCGAGAAATAGTGGGACCAAATTATTCCATGCACCCAGGACCCTTTGCAATCAGTGAAACATACCTGAACAAAATTTTCCCGGGAATAAGCAAAGTACATCCAGAGCTCCGCAAAGATGGCGACTATGTCCATAGAAAAGGTGATCTTGACCCTCCAAATATCAGGTTTTTGGCAAGGCTTGTAAAATACCTTCAGCCATTAACCATGGCCGAAGTCGGCGTCTTCAGGGGAAGAACGACTTATCACATGGCATTAAACTCGCCTGAAGCCAGAATTGTTGGTATAGATCTGCCTAAGGAAATGAGAACTGGCCATGAAGAATATTATTCAACAGATAAGGTATATTTCCTGCCAGAAAACGAGATAGGAAAACTATTCAAAAACACAGAATATGAAAAAAATATACAAACCGTATGGGCAGACAGCCTGACACCTGAATGCAGAAAAAAATTGGATGCTGCTTTGGATGGCTCTATGATTGATTTCGCATTCATAGATTCATCGCATGACTATGAATCTGTAAAACGTAATTTCGAAGACCTTGTGCTTCCTCGGGTAGCACCTGATGGCGTTGTTCTATTCGATGACTATGCACGCTTAGCAACCCATCCAGGAGTTACACATTTCCTTGCCAGAAAGGCCCATGATGACGGTTATGTATTCTACTGGTATGCGCCACAAGGAGACAACACCCAGTGCGCTTTCTTTATAAACAACCCTGAATCAGTAGGCTACAGATGGAAATAAAGGTTCAGTTACCGTTTTTGCTGAAGCTTTTTCTAAAAGCTTCAATTTTAAATAATTACCCAGACAGTATTTGCAGTTATGGTAGTTGGTTTTGGCAAGAAGATCAGGATGGGTGTGGAAGCAGCAGAGAAAAAAGCCAAGCAGAAGTACAAGTGCCCGTCTTGTTCAAGAATCGCAGTAAAGCGCTTATCACCAGGCATATGGCAATGCAGAAAATGCAGGAAAAAATTCGCCTCAGGTGCCTTTGAATTCAAACAATAGGAATAAAAAACTAATTATTAATGAGTGATATATATGTATAAATGCCTGAAATGCAAGAAAGAGTTCGAAATGGAGGACAGGGTACGCTGTCCGTTCTGCGGCTTCAGGATAATAGCCAAGGTCAGGCCGATTTTCAGAAAAAGGGTCTTGGCAAGGTGATTCTATGCAGGACCAGCTTGAAAACATGTTAAACCAATTGCAGTTGCATAACCAGCAGTTGCAGACCATCCTTCTGCAAAAACAGACTCTTATGCTTCAGGGCAAGGAAATAGAAAAAGCGCTGGAAGAAATAGAAAAGGTTAGCGACGATATATACAAGAGCATTGGCCCGATTCTTGTCAAAACAGGCAAAACAGAAATAAAGAAAGAGTTAGAAGAAAGCAAGGAAGAAGCAGAACTAAAGATCAAGACGCTTGAAACCCAGGAAAAACGCCTAAAGGCAAGGATAAGAGAAAGCCAGGAAAAGTTCCAGAGCTTGATACCCAAATCAGCTGAGGGTGGATAGGTTGCTAAAATTAAATGCTAAATATATTATTATCGGTGAGGTTATGGATACTGAAACGGTTACTAGATTACTTGATGAGATTAATAATGACAGAAGTGTACCGAGAAATATAAGAACCTCAGTTCAAGAAGCCAGGGAAAGCCTTAATAACGCCAAACAGGATATGGCTGTAAGGATAAATAATGCTATTTCTATACTTGATGAAATAAGCAACGATCCAAACATACCTATATACACCAGAACCCAGATATGGAATATAGTCTCCATGCTCGAGGTAATTAACAGAAGTTAAGAATTTAAGTATTCAATGGATATTATACACGGTGAAACAATGGCATTAAACATTTTTGGCAAGTCTAAACCAGACAACTACATTGAGCTGGAGCTAGAGAAAGAAGATGGATCAAAAACTGCGAAGAATATATCTGTAGAGGTTGAAAAAATACAGGATTATGCTGATTCTGACAGGATACAAAAAAAGGTCAGGGACGGTAGCATACTGCTTGTCAAGATAAGGGATTTGAAACAGAAAGATATGAACGAGCTGAAAAGAGCGATTGCAAGAATCAAAAAAACCTGTATGGCAATCAACGGTGATATTGCAGGAATAGGCGAAGACTGGATGATCGTAACCCCAGCCATAGCAAAGGTCTACAGAGAGAGCGAATAGAAATATCGCTTTCTCAGAAAAGCTGAGAACTTTTTATTTTTCTTTACCAAATCAAAGAACTTCTCCTCTATCAGATCTGCCTTTGTCATCTCCTTAGCAATATGGCCTGGAATGCCGTTTTTTATCATCTCGCCAGGCTTCATCTTTATCATGCTATTAAGCAGCTGGGAAGCTGTAATAAATTCTCTATCTCTTTCTGCAGCCCACTTTATCCCTTCAATAAAAGTCTTCTTGTATTTACTCAAGAACTCTTTGCTGTGCTTGTGCGAAAATATAGGTGGCCCAACCATCTTTTTTACATTCGGTAATGACCAAACCTCTAATTCAAAAACAAGTATTGCATCAGTGTCTGCATACTCAAAGCTCCTTATGACAATAAACTCATTATGCCTTAGCAGGGTTTCTATTCTTTTTATTGCCCTTCTAAGCTGCGGATAAAGAACATCATCTATAATATCTGGCTTCTTGAATTTTATAGCAATAAACCTTGTTCCTCTCTTCTTCAAAACACTATTCTCTTTGGAATTTAGCTGTTTCATCTCTGGCGGAAAGAAATAATCCATGTCTGGCTTGGCTAAAAAAGCCTTTGCAGCCTCTACAAACCTCACAAAATTCTCGCTGCTGAGATTAGCAGCAACATTCCTCTTTGGATCAACAGGGTCTATCATTAGCAATGGCTGGTCAGAGAATACGTCTTTTATATTAACATCGCCTGAATGATGCTCAACATCTATAAGATGTTGTGCCTTCCACTTAGCTGCATCAGTTAGTACGTTCTCAAAAGACCTGCTGTTCAATATTAGCAACTCACAAATATATCCGGAAAAACCAAGATTCTTTGTGTCGCTTCCGTAAACGCCTACTCCTTTGCAGAACTGCTTTAGTAGTCGTACTTCATCCATTAACTCAGGTTTAAGCTTAGCTAATATATACTCCAGATGCAGCGGCGAGCGGTCAACAGCTGATTTTATACCCTCACCTTTCTCAATCTTATAGCAAGGCACTATATCTATATTAAATCCGCCGATAATTGCCTGAACATAAGGATGCTCTGCATACTTTATAATATGTCTGCCCTTCATTGCCTTGGCAATCCTTTTTCCATAAAGCAGGCCATTCTTCTCCAATTCCTCGCGGCTAGCTGATTTAGGAAAAAGAATGAACATGTCAATATCATGATCTCCACTAAGCCACGTGGATTTTCCAATAGACCCGCAGAATGCTATCTCTTTCCTGCTGACCTTCTTGGCAACAGCCTCTAACCTAGCAGCAAATGCGCCAACCCTCTTCTCTTCTGCACTGCCTGGCTTTATTCTCTTCAGCACAGATGCCTTTAGCTTATCCATAGTAATTAATTCATTCGCTGGTTTATAAAAATATTTGAATTTAAATCCATTGCCCAATTCTATTAGTTATATGCACTTCGTCGAGCACCCGTGGATAAATCCCAACACCATTGAAAAAAGGTCTTACCAGGATGCCATAGCCAGCATTGCTGCCACAGGTAACACGCTCTGCGTATTGCCAACAGGCATGGGCAAAACAAGCATAGCTGCGCTTGTTGCAGCTGACCGGCTGCTAAAATACAAGGACGCAAAAATACTTTTCATGGCGCCGACTAAACCCCTGGTCGAACAGCATAGAAAATCATTCGAGAAATTCCTGAAAATCAGCCTAGAATTAAAAACTATTACTGGTCATAACAAGCCTGAAGAGCGAGCAACTTTATACCAGGAGAGTAATATCATCTTTGCAACCCCGCAAACCATAGAAAACGACCTTGAGAACAATATAATAAATCTGAAGAACTTCTCGCTTCTAGTTGTAGACGAAGCCCACAGATCAGTAGGCAATTATGCCTATCCTTATGTCGCAAAAAAATACATGTGGCAGTCATCTAATCCCTTAATCCTTGCGCTTACTGCCTCGCCTGGCTCTTTCAAAGAAAAGATAAACGAAGTCAAGCAGAAGCTCTACATAAAAAACGTTGAAATACGTACGAGAGATGATCCTGACGTAAAGCCGTATATACAGCAACTCGACCATGCCTGGATTGAGGTCGAGCTTACGGATGAAATGAAAGTAATAAAAGAAGGTCTTGAGGTAATAAAAAACGACCGAATCAGCAAACTAATGAAATGGGGAGTTGTGCGTTATCCTGCTATAAACAAATCGCAGATACTTGCCTTGCAAGCTGAGCTTGCTAGAAGGAAAAAGGGCTTCAGTTATATGGCAATGTCTGTCCTTGCTGAAGTCCTTAAGGTAGACCATGCGCTTGAATTGCTGGAAACACAGAGCCTGCATTCAGTTAAAAATTATTTCGACAGGCTGGTTGAACAAAAAACAAAGGCAGTAAGCAGGCTTATGGATGACGAGAATTTCATAAAAGCAAGGGAGCTCACAGAACAGCTTGTAAAATCAGGTAAGGAGCATCCTAAAATAGAAAAGCTTGTCGAAGTTGTCAGAGATGAGCTAGAAGCAAATAAATATGCCAATATAATAGTCTTCGTCCAGTTCCGCGATACCATAACAAGGATAGAAGAAGCATTAAGGCAAATACCACTTGCTGCTCCGATAGAGTTTATAGGCCAGACAAAGAAAGCTGGCAAAGGCCTTAGCCAAAAAGAGCAGGTGCAGATACTCAACGAATTCAAGATGGGCTTCTATAATATTCTTTTATCAACACAAATAGGCGAAGAAGGCCTTGATATAGAAGAAACATCAACAGTGATATTCTATGAGCCGATACCCTCAGCCATAAGAAAAATCCAGAGAACAGGAAGAACAGCAAGAACCCAGCCAGGCAAGGTAATAACCCTTATCACCAAAGGCACTCGAGACGAGGGCTATCACTGGTCAGGTATCCACAAAGAAAGAAAGATGAAAAAAATCCTTACTGATATGCAAAAAGGCCAGAAGGATATGAGTGATTTCTATGATAAATTATGATACTCCACAATTTCACTGCTTCAGCCGCTCCTCTGACAGCTTAAGATGATCAGTCTCTATCTCTACAAGAGCAGTAAATATCTGCTTTACCCTTTCATTCTCGGATTCTGAAGCTGCTTTACTATAAAAAGTAATAGCCCTTGTTTCTCTTGAGTGCGATTCCTCTAAGTTCTCTTTATTCTTTGTGTGGCACTGCTCATTGCCTTGTGGCACTTTGTCAAGCTTCAGTATCTTTCTCCATATAGTTGCGTGCTCTGCCTCTACCTTGCCTAATGCCTTAAAGAGCAGTTTACCTTCATCATCATCGGTCTTACCAGCTGCGCAGAAATAGAATGCTGAATTGCTGACTTCTACCTGAAGAGCGTGTTCTGCATTTGCCTTGTCCTTCTCTTTCAGCGAAACATCAAAAGTAACTTTAGCCAGCTTTGCCTCTTTTATGTACTTTTTGTGAGCACCGCAGAACGGGCAGTTATCTGGTGGGCTTTCTCCTATATAAGGATCTCCGCAGATTTCACATCTCCATAGCTTTACCATTTTATCACCAAAATTATTCTGAAAGGACTTCATCCTCTTCAGCCCAAGGAGGGCAGCATATAACCAAAAGCTCAGCATCCTCTTTGCTTGTCTTCCATGCCTTGTGTCTTGTTTTTGGAAAAATCATTAAAAGAGAGTCCTTATCTAGATGCTCTATTATGCCATCAATCTCTACCTTAATAGAACCTCTTAAGACATAGTAAACTTCTGTCAGTTTTTTGTGATAGTGTTTCTTGGTAGAATCCTTTATGGTAATATGAACAAAATCCATGCCTTCAAAATCTTCCTTTTTAGTAAGCTTCCTCATTATACCACAAGTTATTTTTTTAGGATTCGAGCCACTTACCTTTCGTACAATATGCATTCTTTACCCCATGTTTCAGATCATACTCATTTCTTCTTTTTCTTCTTGCTACTGCAACAACCACAAGCCATTTTATAACCTCCTTGACTAGAATAGAATTAGATTATAGGTGAAAGCTTATAAATTAGATTTAGACTCTCACTGATGAATCGGTTTTGGCTTGCCTATCGGCAGTTTCTTGTGGCCATGATAATATAGCCATCCTAAAATTGCAATAATAATTATAACAACTATCATGATGTAGATGCCATAGTCCTCTATCTTAATCTGGGGCTCAAAGCCCTTTAGAAACGCATTAAGGTCAGAAACCGAAGCAGTGATACCATATACTTCATTGTTTTTGTTGTCAAAGTATACGCCAATAAAGCCGGTAAGAACACCGTTCTTCTGGGAACCTGAAATATATTTTATCTTTATATCCTTATACAAAAGCTCAGAAATATCTCCGAAATTATAGAAATCGCTCATCCTTTTTTTCTGCATAGAAAGTAGTGAATCAAGATATTCGTCATTTAAAGAACTGCTTAGTTTATATGCATTCACAATAACGAGCTCATTATCAGCTAAGAAATACTGCGTAATTCCGTTATCTGTCAATGCTTCTCCCCTGAATTCCCAGTTCATTTCTTTCACAATAAGCAGATCCCTTGTCTTGATTGTTGTAATTGAGGATGTTCTGTTTAAGCCTTTTTCACACAAACCCATCCACTCAGGCATGTTATTTTGAACTGCAAGATCTATACAAGCCCTGTAATGCTCAGAAGCATCATCAAACATTGCGCTGGATTCTGCTAGCACACCTGAGGAATATTGATAGCTGATATCCTCTACAACACCAGCAAATGTTATCGGTATTAATAACAAAATCAAGCCAAATACAACCATAGCCATAATCTTACTCATAGCATCACTCTGTAACTAATATATATGCCTCACCGCGCTTGGTCAACACAACAACCTCAGCAATACCATCATCATTAACGTCTGTATAATCAACAGTTGCATCCTCCTCACCAGCTCTGCTAGCTTCCTCAGAAATGAAATAATCATCTAAAGTAAGCTTCTGCTCGATTGCCTTTATACCCTTAAAGAATGCCTCATTAGCATCTGTCACAAATACAGGGTCAGACTCTACGCCGAATTCAGCCTGCTCATTTGCCTTACTGAAGCCGCTGGCAATCTCAGCTGCATCAGAGCCTGCACCAAGCAGGCTGCCGATACCACCAATAAAGCTACTGACTGCATTAGCACCTGCACCTAAAATATTTGATAAGCCAGCACTTAGAGTAGCTGTTTCTGCCTCTTGAACATTTTGTGTCATCTCGTTAACAAGACTCTTGACAGTAGGGTTAGTAACCAGAAGTATTTTAGGTTTATATTCTACTGCCTCATCACCAACATAAACAAAGCCCCAATCTTTATCGCTTTCGAAATTTCCTGTTATTTCACCTATTGTTCCAGCAGGCTTAACAACCTTTTCACCTACATCAAGCTCCCACTCCTTTTTTTCAGCAGGAATAGTAGTTGTTGTTTTTATTGTAGTCGTTGTCTTAATTGTTGTAGGTGTGGTTCCACCACCTCCGCCGCCACCACCTCCACTACTGCCACCAGTTGTTGTAGTAGTTACAATTGTCGTTGTTGTAGTAGTGGTAGTTGTTGCTACAGTGAATGTCCAATTAGAAGTTCCCCATGCCACATTTGAGCTGTTATCAAACGCTTGGCAGTTCCAGATATAGCAACCTATTGGGATGTTAGAAAGGTTAAACTCAGCAGAATAGTTGTTTTCGCTGCTTGCTGAAATATTTATTGTCTGATTAAGTGCCCACGTTCCTGAGGTATTGGTCCATATGGAGATATTTCTTATGTCTAAGTTATCAGTAACATTGCAGCGGAAGGTAATGTTGGTGCTGTAGCTAGTATTGCTGTTAGCAGGTTCAGACAGGTTTACTGACACTAAGCTTACTCTGAAGCCTCTTGTTACAGTATTATTCAGACTGCCTGCTGTGTCGTTGGCAAATATGTAAAGAGTATGAGAGCCTTCGCTCGTGTTGAACGTAGCGTTTGCACAGCTGGTTAAGGTTGTGTTAGCACCGTTGTCAAGGTTGAACCAGCATTTGTCAATATTGGTATCGCTGGCTGTATAGTTCAATGGCAGTGAGGTATTGTAATTATAAGTTATATTCTGAGGCAGGCTTATTGTAATACTTGGTGGGAGTTGTGAATAACCAATCTGTATAGTTCTGTTTGAATCTTCCCAATCAGTATTCCCAGAATAATCATAAGCAAGACAATTCCATGTGTAATTGCCGGTGTTCAGGCTTAAATTCCATGTTGTGATGTTGCTTGTCCCGTCCAGACCTCTTGTCTGGTTTCTGGCAAAGTTCGTATTTTGGCTGTTTGTTATGTATAAGCTGATATTCAGAATCTTGTAATCATCAGTAACAGAGCAGTTAAATGTCACATTTAAAGAGCTCGCCTCATTGGCATAATTGCTACCCGGTGCATTTAGCGTTACATTTGGCGGGTTGTTTTGCGCAAACGCATAAACCATATCAGCACCAGTATTTATCATGTAAACAATACCGCCTGCCACTATAGGTGAGTTTCCCTGATCGTTGTAACTTGAACTATAGCTCCATAATTTGTTGCCGTTTGTTGAATTTAAGGCGTAGATAAAATCAGTATCATATGCGCTTCCTGCAAACACAATTCCGTTTGCTGTTATAAATGGTGAAGATGCATCACGATCTGCTGTATAGTTCCATATCTTTGATCCGTTTGTTGCATTCAAAGCATAAATTTTGTTATCTGTGCCACCTATATAAACAAGACCATTATAAACTGCTGGTGAAGAAACTATATAGTCATTAGTAGTGTAGTTCCAGATTTTATTGCCATTGGTTGCATTTAATGCATAAGTATTGTTATCATTGCTGCCTATGTAAACTATTCCATTTGCTACAGCTGGGGAAGAATATACCCCACCGCCGGTCGTGTAGTTCCATATTTTACTGCCATTATTGGCATAAAGAGCAAAAACATCACGATTCCAGCCTCCTCCTATATAAAGTATGCCATTCACTATAGCAGGGGAGGATTCAACATAACTTCCGCCTGTTGTATAATTCCATATCTTGCTGCTGTTTGTGGCATTAAGGGCATAGATATCACCATCATCGCTACCGAAATAAACGATTCCGTTTGAAACTACAGGTTCACCGATTACATCTCCATAAGTTGTATAATTCCATATCTTGCTGCTGTTTGTGGCGTTGAGTGCATAGAAACTGTGATCGAAGCTTCCTATGTAAACTATGCCATCTGCAACAGCAGGAGCAGTATAATCTATCCAATCACCTGCTGCAAAGGTCCATAAAAGAGAACCTGATGTAGCATTTATAGCATAAGTTTTATTGTCAGTAGAACCCACCAGGTAAAGTACGCCATCTGCAACTGCCATAGAACTCAGACGCGGACCATCACCCAGTGTATAATTCCATATCAGTCCAAAATTATTCAGAGTTATATTCCCAGGATAATACCTGTTATTATCAAGCGTCCTTCCAAACATCCTCCACTCAGAAGTCGAAGTTGAGTTCGAGGATGAAGCAAAAACCGGCAGAGCAAACAGAGTAATCAGCATAAAAACGGATAGTACAGTAACATGCCTTCCCAGCAGCATATAATTAATTGGTAAAAGGCTGTATATATATATTATTTCAGTATCATTACAGTACAATTACGCCTTTATCAGCAATATCACAGAAACCTTACAAACTTATTTTTCTTGTCAACTAGTATATTCTTCGCCTTTATTGGTTTGTCGATCAACTCAAAGCCCATCACAATTATCTCTTCCCCTTTCTTGATTAAAAGTGAAGCAGCGCCATTCATGCATATAATCCCAGATCCTCTCTTGCCAGGAATAACGTAAGTCTCTAATCTTGAACCACTTGTACTACTGACAACGAGAACCTTCTCGCCAGACCAGAATCCAGCTTTTTCTACTAGATCTTCATCAATCGTAATGCTGCCTAGGTAATCCAGATTAGCATCAGTTACTGTTGCTTTGTGAATCTTTGACCTTAATACCCAACGCATGCTTAAATGCAGTCACGAATCTTATTAAACCTTTCAGGCAAGAAACATATTAATTATATAGTCCTATACTGTGATACCATGCCTCAGGCAGTCTTCCCAAGCAAGAAAATTGTAATTTATGCAGACAGTGGAGAAAAGGGCAATATAAATACTATTCTCGAAAAGCGTTGTGAGCTTCGCAAGAAAAAACTAATTGTTGCTGACTATGTTTTAAGCAAGAGCGTTGCATGCGAGCGCAAGACTACAGAAGACTTTCTGCAGAGCATAATAGACGGCCGATTGTTCAGGCAGTTAGCAGAGTTAAAGCAGAGGTATCCCAGTCCATTTCTTGTAATAGAAGGTCCGAGTCCGCTTGAGAACAATAGGAACATACATCCCAATGCCATCCGAGGTGCAATAGCATCAATTGCTATAGAGTTCGCTGTACCGATAATATGGACACAAAACCAGCATGAAACAGCTGAAATGCTCTACGCCATAGCAAAGCGGGAGCAATTGCAGATAAAGCATGCTATAGCAATAAGATGCAAGAAGAAAGCCAAGTCAATGAACCAGGTGCAAGAATTCCTTGTTGCAGGCCTTCCAAAGGTAAGTGGCACCATAGCAAAGCGAATGCTAAAGTATTTTAACACCCCTGAAAAAGTATTTACAGCAGAAAGCAGCGAACTAATGAAAATACCCGGTGTTGGAGAAAAATTAGCAAAGAAGATCCGAGATATTTTAACAAAAAAATATGAAAAATCAATATTAGAGGATTGATATGCATCATCTGTTAGCAAGAAGTGTCATAATATCCCTTATTATAATATTACTTGGTATCGTTGCAATAATACAGATAAACAACGATTTCAAATCAAATGTGACCTTTGGTACCAGTATTTCATTAGAAGCAATAAAAATCATGAACTCGCTCGGAATTCTTGTTGCAGCTTTTATAATCGCATGCATATACCTCTTAGCTCGTTCTCTGCCTAAGAAAAGAACCGCAAAGAAGACACGAAAGGCAAAGAAAGCAAAAAGAAAAGCAGCCAAAAAGAAGAGATGAACTAAAAGCCTGTCTTTATGCCTGACAACATCGACTTTTTAAATTTATCAACCAAGATTCTTTTTCATGCTTTACGCATCCAATACCTTTGTAAGCTATAATTATCCGTTAAAGGAAGCTGATATTGTATTTTTAGGCGTGCCCTTCGCTTCAACCTCTATAAGCAAGAACTCAATATACGGACCATTAATGGTCAGGGAAGCATTAAAACTGAAAGAAGACTTCATAAAAGACGTAAACCTTTTTGAAAAACTGAAGCTATGCGATCTTGGTGATCTAGAAATAGTTCCAGGAAGCTATGAACTTACTGCAAAGCGAATAAAGGAAACCATACATGACATAGCCAGTGCAAACAAAAAAGCCTTCCTGATTTTCATAGGAGGCGAACACTCAATAACCCTGCCAATTACAGAAGCATTACAGCCAAAAACAATAGTCCAGCTAGATGCACATGCAGACCTGAGGAAAGACTATCTGGAAAACAAGTTCACTCATCAAACATGGGCATATCATGCCTCAAAGCTCGCAAAGCTAATTCAGATCGGTGTACATTCATGCAGCAAAGATGAGAAAAAATTTATAAAGGAAAATAAAAATATCCAGTCCTTTAGTCTTAATGAATTCCTCAAGAAAAATATAAAATTAGAAAAGCCTGTTCATCTTACAATAGATATGGATATATTTGACCCGAGCTATGTAGAAACAGGCCTGCCTGAGGGCACTGCCAAACCAGAAGAAATTTTTGCATTATTAGAAAAGATTGACTGCGATTCTATGGATATCGTAGAAATAGCTGATGACAGGCTACCAAGTAAATCCGGCTTTCTTGCAGCTGAAATAATAAAAAGAATTCTTGCGAAAAAATTGTAGTGATTTTTATGCTTTATCTTATTGGTCTTGGTTTGAATGACGAAAATGACATCTCGCTAAAGGCAATAGAGTCCATGAAAATTTGCAGTTCCGTCTACTGCGAGCTTTATACCAACAAATGGCATGGTAGCCTCAACAGACTGGAGGATATGATTGGAAAGGAAATCCATATACTTCAAAGAGAGAAAGCAGAAACTGATTTTCTGATAGGTGAAGCCAAAAATAAAAATGTGGCCTTCCTTGTTCCAGGCGATCCGCTAACTGCTACAACACACATTGAACTGCTTATAGAAGCTAAAAAACAAGGCATTGCTTTTCACGTCATCCATGCTTCTTCAATTTATACAGCCATAGCAGAAACTGGCCTTATTCTATACAAATTCGGTAGGTCAACAACCCTTGTATATCCTGAAGCAAATTATGACCCAAAAAGCCCTTATGATACAATTAAGTTTAATAAGAAAAATGAGCTGCACAGTCTCGTGCTTTTAGATATCAAAGAAGACAAGCAGATGACAGTAAAAGAGGCAGTAGCCCTGTTACTCGAGCATCGTGCTGTGAAAAAGGGTGAAAAAATAATTGCCTGCTGCTGCCTAGGTGGTGAATCAGTAATAAAATATGATCTTCCTTCTAATCTAAAAGAAAACAAGAAACTGGAAGCAACACCAGCTGTTCTTATAGTACCAAGCAAGCTCAACTTCAAGGAAGAAGAGGCGCTGAAATTATGGCAATAGAAGAAAGCTGAAGCATACGAAAGATTTATAACTGTTTTGTTTATTATATTATGAAACATGAAAGCTTTTCAAAATTTCAATTTATATCATGAGGTGAGGTAAAAAATGTCTGAAATTATGAGCGGAGGAAAAAATGTATCAAGCTTCTGTCTTATTGGCTTGGCTACCGAAAATGTTCTTGGAAATAATAATAGCATTACGAATATGAAACAATTTATGAAACTGCTTGATAATGCAATTGGTGAAATAGAGAGAAATAAACCGCGTGATTTGGCAGGAGAAGAATATGTAGAGCAACTTGATCAGACACTTACATCTAAACCACCATTAGTTACTTATAATTTGTCTGTTTGTCCTTCTAACATTACTAGAAACCCTGCAGAAAGATGTCAAAACCCCTTGGAAATAGATGAAGAATATCTTGACCTTGCAGAAAGTTATAAAATAAAAGCACGCCCAACTAGAAAAGAAAATGGAAAATACAAACATCAAGATCCTAGATATATGGATTATAAACTGCCTCATGAAGTAAAAATATTCAGGAATGTTCTCGAAAGAACAGTACTAAATGGCACTAATCCAAGCTTAACTGTGTATAAAATTATTGCATTTTATGAAAAAAATAAACTACCTGTTAATGATCGCAGGGAATATGCTGGAGAATGCTTGGAGTCTATTATATCTGATGGCTTAAAGTGGAATAGAAACGAAAATTATACAGAACGCACTAAATATTTAGTTGAATTAGTATTGCATCTTCAAAGGCATTTTCCTTATGTTTCGCATGCCTTATTAAAATTACCTATAAATGTAGCAGAAATGCATGTGCCAGATGGCATACGCGATGAAGAACAATCTTCTTGTACAAATGGTAGTTGCCACAAGGGTGGTTATGTTAATAGACAAATCAAAATATCTTGCCGTCCTTATAATCCTGATATTAAAGGTAAAAACTGGACATCATCCTGTACTATTTGAAAATATATCAATAATAGATTATAGCCCAGTTTCTGGACGCAGGGTTGTATGCTCTAGACACAAGTGATTCCATGAACATAGAAGAAAAACTGCAGCAGGAAACAGAAAAATGGCTGAACAAAATAATTGTCGAAAGAAAGAAACTTGTCGCATGCTCCAAAAAAGATTTCCTAAAAAACATTGACGCCTACATCTCAGACAGCGAGCACTTTCTTGCCAAAAACGATCTTATACGCGCCTTTGAAGCAGTTATCTGGGCATGGGCCTATATGGAAATAGGAAAAGATCTGAAAATAATCAAAGATCAGTTATGATTCACGGAGAAGAGCCAAAGAACTTTAATCCCAAGTTCTCAGCAGTAGGCTGTTTCTGCGAACATGATGGCAAAATTATACTGCTCCACAGGCATGAAAATAAGCCGCAGTGCCTGAAATGGGGCATTCCAACAGGCAAGATAGAAAGCAATGAAACACCGGAAAAAGCCATTTTGCGGGAACTCCGTGAAGAGACTGGAATAAAACTGAAAAAAGATAAAATAAGATATTTCAGAAAGGTCTATGTAAGATATCCTGAATATGATTTTATTTATCATATCTTTCATGCAAGCCTGCCTGAAAAAGCAGATATAAAAATAAGAGCCTCAGAGCATACTGACTTTAAATGGATAACACCAAAAGGAGCAATAAATCTTCAGCTCGTGCCAGACTTATATGACTGCATAAGGCTTTTTTACAGGATCGAGTAGCTGTTTACCATCTGATGAAACATAAGCTTGACTAGCCTCATCTTTCGTGTATAGAAGAAATTTTGGGTTAGCTCGGGGATCATAAACCAATATTGACCTAGGATGAGATCTTTTATTTTCTTGTTCTACTCCATTATCTAATGTTGTCATCTGCATAAATTATATCACCTTAGAATGGTGTTATATTCCTAAAGAACAAATACCAAAACAGTGTAGCTATGGCAAAGCCTATAACTCCGGTTAATATTCTTATCAGCTTGTGATCCATTAGATTCCAGTCTTCCTCGAACATCTGCCATAACGTTGCAAGAATGCCTTTTGCGGTCTTTAATCTTGACATAGTTACCAAAGATTAGTTTTACCAAAGAGTATATAAATTTATCTGATGCACGCAGGCAAACTGCCATGCCTTATGTGATATCTTATGCACTCGCAACAGATGCCGTGTCTTTCACAGTCTGTTTCGCTGCACGGGCAGTCTCCTTCATTTATCTTCTTGTTAGAGCAAGCCTTTCTTTCCATTGTTATAACCTCTTGATCTTGCCTGGCCTTGGCTCAAAGCAAAGGCCCTCTGATAATATATCATTTATTATGCTGTCTAATACGTCTTCTGCAAGGCCGCTTTTTTCCATAAGCATGCTGTAATCGCAGCCATCGCCTTTATCAAGCTCTGATATAAGGCCAAGCACCTTGTCCTTTATCTCCTTGTTAGGCTCTTCTTCCTCAGGTTCGGCTTCCTGTACCTGCAATATTGCCTCAACCGCATCCTCAGAAATATTAAACTGCTCCTTCATCACCTTCTTTAATTCAGATATATCTGATGCCTGCTTTTGGTAATCAAATATGATATTTCTCTTATTCTGCCACTCGTCATTCTGCCTTTTTATTTCCAAATATCTCAAAAGCTCAAAATTAGGGTCATCTAGTTTTGCTATTACTTCTGGCATGATATATATCTCATTCTGGTATTCCCTTAGCCTTCCAATAACATCAACAACATCTCCGATGCTGAGATTATCAAACATAGTAACATCATTGAAGACCTTTGCCCTTATTGTATCGCTCCCGTCATCCAGCGTTATAGAAGCAAGCTTCCCGCTTTCAGAAATGAATTTGTCAACAACAGTACCAAGTATCCTTGTCCTGGATAGCCTTAACCCAAGCTTAGTCAAAATATAACTAGGATTAAAGCCTTCCTGCTTTATAAATCTGCCTGTAACAATCTGCTTTATGTTCATCTTTATCGCAGTCAATCTTTCGCGTTCCATATCATACCACATTTTTTGCTCAAGCCCTTTTGATCAAACTTTTTCTAAAAGTTTGAAAAGCTTGATTAAACGTACTCAATTGTTGCAGGCGGCTTTCCTGTTATCTCATATGCAACCCTAACAACCGAAGGCAGCTCTTTTGTTATTCTCTCAGTTATTTTCATCAGGATGTGCCACGGTATATATGTTGCGCTTGCCGTAAGCGCATCCTCGCTGTCAACGCATCTTATAATAATTATGTTTCCGAACTTGCGTTCGTTGCCTTCTAATCCAGTTGCCTTGTCATTCATAAGCACTGCAAATGCCTGGAAAGGCTTTAATTCAGTTGTCTCTTCCTCAACTATTGCTGCTGCCTTTCTCACAATAGCAATTCTTTCTGGATTAGCTTCACCAACTACTCTAGTTGCAAGGCCAGGACCTGGGAATGGCATTCTCTGGTGAATCTCTTCAGGCAGGCCTAGCTGCTTGGCAATCTCCCTGACCTCAGGCTTGTAGAAATCCTTCAAAGGCTCAATAATATTTAGCCCGTATCCGCTTGGGTCAAGCCCTATCTGCTCAAGGACATTATGCTGTGTCTTTACACCGCCTTTAGTCTCATCTATATCTGCCTTTATCGTGCCTTGTACAAGATACTTGGCATTGCTCTGCCTCACAATCCTGCCAAGCACTGTATAGAAAGTATTTCTGAACGCCTTTCGCTTCTCTTCAGGGTCATCCTTTCTTTTAAGCGCAGTGAAGAACTCATGCTGTGCTTCTACTAATCTAACATTAACACCAGCCTTTTTCATTTCCCTTGAAACCTTTTCAAATTCATTCTCCCTCATAAGACCATCATCAATAAAAACAGCATCTAACTGATAACCGACTGCCTTATGCACCAGCAAAGTTGCAGCAGCAGAATCAACCCCGCCAGACAGCGCAGATACGACTTTGCTCTGACCCACTTTTTTTCTTATCTCATTTATCTGGTTTTCTATAAAGCTTGCATAATTCATTCTAAACCCTCCTACACCTTCTTGATAAACCCTGACCTTGGCTCAAATAATGTTCCCTCTCTTTTTAAGCGTTCCATTATTTCCTCTGCATCCTCAATACCCTGGCTCTCTGCCTCTGCCTTCACGTCCTCGACAGAAACCTCTCTTCCAGCTTCTTTTTGCAGTGATTCAATTATCTCAAGTATAACTCCGATCTTCCTTCTCTTGCTCGCAGTAACACCGCTCTCCATCCTGTCTATGTCTATTCTTCCAGTTTCATAATCATAACCTAGTTGCGAGAGCGAATATTTCATCAACCTTATTGCACGGTCTGCATCCTCTGCTGTTACCTTATTGTCAAGCCTTATCTTGGCAGAAGCCTCAGCCATACGAAGCAGCGCTTCGTACTGTCTTAGCGTAATGCTCACAGTAGGTATCTCTTCGCCTGTGTATCGCGTTCTCATATCAACGTAGAATTTCTTTATCACATTAGATGCCTCAGGCAAAAGCTCTAAATCGCTTATCTGTTTTGCATATGCTATGTATTTCCTGAGGAGATTAACCCTTATTACTGGCTCTACAACCTCTGGGTTGGTCCTGCTTGCTATGACATGGTCAGCTATTCTTTCATCCAATGTCTTATCTGGCTTGTCCATGATAGCGAATTTTAGGTCAAACCTTGACAGCAACGTCTCAGGTATCTGTATCTGGTCAATAATTGGCATGAAAGGGTCAAATCTGCCTAGTTTCGGATTTGCACCTGCTAAAACAGCGGTTTGTGCAGGTAACGTTGCAACAATCGAAGCCTTTGCAATGCTCACAGTCTCAACGCTTGTAGCCTCATGCATTGCTATCTGGTCATCCTTGCTCATCTTGTCAAACTCATCTATTGCTATCAAGCCTTTGTTGCATAGTATAAGCGCACCTGCTTCAAGAACCCATGTACCGAGTACCTCATCTTTACGGACAGTTGCCGTCAAACCTGCTCCTGTTACTCCAGAACCAGAAACATATCTGCCGCGCGGCACAATAGAAGAAACTAATTTCAGGAACATAGTTTTTCCAACACCTGGATCCCCTGTCAATAAAATATGTATATTGCCTCTTATCCTGGAACCATCAGGCATTCTGTGAGCAATACCACCAAAAAGCTGTAGCACTATAGCCTCTTTTATTTCATCAAACCCGTATATGCCAGGAGCTATCGAAGCCCTTAGCTTGTCATATACAGTTGGATCATTTGCAAGTTCCTTTATAGCTTTTTCATCCTCTTCTGTAATATCAAGCTCCTCGAATTCAATTTCCCCAGGTTCTACATGGTTTGCATCAATATAAGTTCCTAGTACAGTGCTCAACCTGCCCTTGATTCGTTTAGGCAGTTCTTTTAGAACGCCAACTATTTTTAATCGGTTGCCTGGATCAGTTTTTTTCTGCATCCTTGGTGTTGTCAAATCCTCTTTCAATAGTATTGCTATTTCACCAGGCTGCTCTCCTGTTGTTATCTCAAAGGGCTCTATGCCTGTCAGCCACCTTATATCATACATCTTTTTTTCTAATTCCTTGAGGTCGCCCCTTCTTCCACAGCCCTCGCAAACATAAGGAACCTGTACAATGCTTGTCTCTTGCAGAACAGAGAATTTAGTGTTGCATTCAGGGCACTGAAAAACAATCTCGTAGATCTGCGGTTTAACCTCGCTGGCAGATTTTACAATAGCATCCACGCACAGCAGCTTGCCAATATGAGCTGCTCTCAGATTCCTTATTCTTATATCCTTGCTCACAGGCAGATTTCTTATTCGCACATTTATCTTTTTGTCAGACTGAGCCAAGCGAGTTGCTGCCTCGCCAAAGATCTTAAAAAAATCCATAGGGTTATCAAGAAGCTGGTCAGCAAGCATAGGGTCAAACATGTCAAGCCTTGCAAAATCCACAACCAGCGCTTCATTAGCTCGTGCTGCCTTTAGCAGTTCGTTATAGTATCTATCTCTTAAGAATTCATCCAGTTTGTCAACGAGCTCCACAGATCAACGCCCCAATGCCTAGCAATAAAATACTAATGTCCTTAACCTACAAAAACATAACGTAAACACTATGCCGCAAACCTTTTTTAGCATAGTGGTAGGCTTCTTGTGGAAACCTAGAGAAAGTATAAATAGGGGGTTGTTAGAAGTTTCTGATCATAAAACACAGCTTTCTTCATAATAGTTGCCAGGTGCTGTTACCTTTATAATCTGACCTTCTGTGCAAGTACAGTCAGCTGTTATAACTTCAACTGGTTCAACCACATAAGCGCTCCAGTTACAAGTCTGAATAACACCATTTATATAAATTGATAATTCTGTGGCATTGATGTTGTATGTACCGATGTTCCTTATAACTATAGCACCACTTTTTGGTTCTTCAATTTTTATTCTTTGATTCATTTTTTTTAAGTTTTCAGGACTTATGTGATTACATTCTGTACAAGAACCAGCGCAATCATAAGGAATGCCATAACAAACTTCTTTATCAATACCTTTATAATTTATACCTAAACAATTTTCACACACTTCATTACAACCGCACCCATATTGAATTTGAGTTTTAGGATAAAAAAATAATATCAATATTACAATTAGTATGATAAATATTATCATCTTATTATTCTTGATAAACTTCTTCCAACCCATATTATACTATTTATATTGCATGATATTTAACATTTCTAATTATTATTAAAGTTAAAAAAAGCGGTCTAAACTTTCAGGCTTCTGAGTTTCGCCTCGAGTTTGCGCACAGCTTCCTTGACATTGTCCATGCTCTTTGCACCTGCGCAGACAACACGACCTGAGGAGAAGAGCAAGAACGCGACTTTCGGCTCAGCTATTCTGTAAACTAATCCAGGAAACTGTTCTGGCTCGTATTCGCTGTCCTCTAATTGGAAAGCCAGCTGATCAAGATTCAGGTCTCTGCCAAGATTTACAGCCACAACTATGTTCTCTATCTTGACTTTTATGTTGTTCTCATTGATCCTTATGCCAACCTTTTTTATGTTTCGTACCGTCTTTTTCAATGCCTCTTTTGCAGCTGCTGTGCTTCTTGCACCAACGCATATTATCTTGCCGCTCCTGAATATCAGCGTAGCGACTTTCGGCTCATCCAAGCGGTAAACCAGACCGGGGAATTGCTCTGGCTCGTATTCGCTGTCCTCTAATATTGTCAATAATTTGTCCAGTGATATTATCTTTTTTATGTCTGTAGAAGCAACAACATTCTCAATCTTTATTTTTTCAACCATTCACACACCCCGCAAGAAAAATACTATTTAAATACTGACTATTTAAATATGACGTAAAGTATTTAAATAATAGAAGGTTTGGTGCTATGCAATTCAGAGACATCTTTGAAGTAAAAACCAATAGGGGCATAAGCTTCATTGATATAACTGATAAGGTTAATTCTGTGATAGAGGCATCCAAGCTTCAGGAAGGCATATGCAACATCTTCATAACAGCAACAACAGCAGGCTTTATGCTTAACGAAAACGAAAGAATGCTTTTTGAGGATTTCATAAGGCTCTTTGAGAAATTGGCATCTGAAGAAAAACTATATTCGCATCCATCTAACGCGTTTTCCCATATAAGGGCAAATATGCTTAAGCAGGAATTAACTATACCTATATCCCGCGGCAAACTTATTCTCGGAACCTGGCAGAGCATAATCCTCTGGGAATTCGATATAGAACCCAGAAGAAGGGAAATAATCGTAACAGTCGACGGGGCATAGTAGAAACAAATCGACGCCGAAGGCGTCAGTATATTTAATGGTGGCTATGATGAGAGTACGAATCTGCCCGAGATGCAACTCGCCTAAAATCGAATTAGATAGAAGGGCCTGGATCCAGGCAGCTGCCTTAAAGGCCTATGTTTGCAAGAACTGCAGCTTTGGCGGTTATCTGTTCCCTGAAATAGAAGTCAAGAATTTGAATGAACTAAAGAAGCTGAAAATCAAAAAGAAGAGCGAATTCAAAAAGAAAAATGGAAAAAAATCCAAGAAGTAGAGAAAAAGCTTAATATATCCCTGTTTGTCATAGATATCTGATAAAAATGATAGACATTCAGTTAATCTATCCTTTAGACCCGAAAACAGACACTAGCATAGAAAGATTAGCACATGAATTAAAAAATGCTGGGTTTAATTTAGATGGTGTTCCTAACGGATATGACAAACGGTTCCTTTCTTCTGACAAAAACACTAGAGTAGATGTCGACTATATAGGTGATGTTAAGCGCTTTAGGTATTTCGAGTCAACAGAAAGAAATGGATTTGACCCACAAAAATTGCTAGCTATAGCAATTAGGAGTAAGGAACTTGTTGAAAAACTATTTCCAGCTGTGAAATACTCAGATGGTGTTATGATGGGAATAGCAAGTTCTAATCGCGATATCACTGATTTATATAATGATAAAACTAATTCAGCTATCAAAGAATTCGGCAGGAAATTATTTGGAAATCCTCTGTTTAAAGAATTAAAAGTAGACATGCATTGCATTGATATAACAATATATGAAAATAGTTCTTACCTTGATAATAATAAGCCTTCTATTTCATATCCTTTAACACCGGTATGATATTTGGTCCAACATCCTTCGGTAGTTTCTTAATCGATATCCAAGCCCATTCACGAACATGCCTGCCTGGCTTTATATTACCTTTTCTTTTAGCCAAGTAATGAATAAGGATAATAACCTCGTTTCTCTTCCAGATTATCATGGGTTTCAATGACTTAATCAAGTCAACGCCTATACCAAGTTCTTCTTTAACCCTATTTTTAGCACATTGTTCCAAGCTCTCGCCTTTCTTAATTCTGCCACCAGGGAATTTCCAGAATTCGTCCTTGCCGTGCTTGTCTAACAATATCTTGCCTCTCTCGACAATAACAGGACCAGACGCGATTATGTATTTCATAATAATACTGCCTCTTGAAAGCCTTAAAAAGATTGAGTTTATTTCAGGTTATATGAAAACTGATATACCTACTGTAAATTACTTGCCTGAAGAATTAATACCAGAAAAGGAAATAGATAAGTTTGTTCAATTCACTGTAAATAATAATCCTTATTTGCGTCTTGGTCCGAATTACGGAACCCATGACCAAATTGTAGAGGCTTTCTGCAAAGAATTGGGAATTAGTTTTAGAAAGAGAGACCTTGTAATTTACCCTGATGATCCTAATGTAGAAATTGTTGGAGCAGGCTGTATGTATTGTTTAGACAGAGAATATATATACTACGGGGATAGTTTTGGTTATAGAATAGGACCAAATAAGGAACATATGCTAAAGATAGCTACACAATTCCCAGACAAAAAGTTTGTTTCTAAAGACGCTTGAACCCCTGTGCAAACTTCCTTGTTGCATGAGCCCTGTGCGATATCTTTATTTTATCTTCTATGCTCATAGCAGAAACAGTTATTTTATAGCCAAAAGGTATGAATATCCTTTCATACTGCAAACTTGCTCTTTCTCCAGCATCGTGTATTTTTTCAGTTATGGTTCCTTCTAAAGCACCGTAAAATAATTTGTATCCTTTTTCGTCAATATAGCATATGACTGTTTTGAATGCAGCTCCTCTGTCCTTTCCTTCAAGTTTTTTCAAAAGTCCTGCCAGACCGAATTTTTCAAAAACCCTTTTTGGAAAAGGCCCGGGAAAATCATCATAAGCATTAAAATAAACGCCTGTATCATCAACTATCAGCGGCTGCTTTACCTGTTCAAATGCCTTTTTTGCCTTGTCAACAACTATCTCTTCTAAGGTCGATCCCTTCTCCTCTATACTCATGTTCACCTGCTTTGCAGCTATCTTGAATTCAGCAAGGGTTTTAGCTATCTCATCGAACTTGTCCTTGTTGCCGGTAACGACTATGATCTCCATAGTATTGATATTAAAACTTAGATTTTAAAAAAACTACTATGCGCCTAGCAGCACTGGTAAGCGGCGGCAAGGACTCGCTTTATGCCGCCTACCTAGCTATCAAAGACCATGAAGCAGCTAATGAAATAAAATACATAGTCTCGATTATATCTGAGAATCCTGAATCCTACATGTTCCATGTGCCTAACGCAGCCCTGGTAGCAAAGCAGGCAGAGTCAATGCAGCTACCGCTAATCCAGAAAAGCACCAAAGGCGAAAAAGAAAAAGAGCTTAATGACCTGAAAAATGTATTAGCAGAAATAAGGAATGAAATAGACGGGGTAGTTGCTGGGGCAATTGAGAGCAATTATCAGAAAAAGAGAATAGAGCATATCTGCTCCGAGCTTGATCTGCAATTAATTGCTCCATTATGGCATAAAGAACCGGCAGAGCTTTTGCGAAGCATGTTATCAGCTGGCTTTGAAATCATAATTACAGCAGTAGCTGCACCGCCATTGGATGAAAAATGGCTTGGCAGAAAAATAGATGAGCAATGCATATCTGATTTAATCAAACTGAATAAGAACTATGGAATACATATAGCGTTTGAAGGTGGTGAAGCAGAATCGTTCGTTTTATTTTGTCCTATGTTTAATAAGAGGGTTGATATTTTAGATAGCACTAAACATTGGGATGTTAATACAAGAGCAGGGTGGCTAGAAATTAAAAAAGTAAGATTAGTCGACATATAATATTTTATACTTTCCTCTTTCAATTCTTTTTATTTTACCTGAATTTTTGTATCTCCATATATATGCCATAGGACTTTTATAACCTATTTCTTTCATTTCTTTAACAAAGTTTTTAGTGGTAAAAATGTTGTTTTTTGCTATTTCTTTCATAAGCTCTAAAGCAAAAAATTGTTCACGCTGACCTAGAAATTTTAACATCTTCATAGACTTCTTTATTTTAGATTTACTAAGAAAACCTATTTTTTCAATGAATTTATTGACGTTTCTAGCATAGATATAAGTATTCCATCTAACAGAAACTTTACCACCGCATCTAAAATTTGTTTTATTTATTCTAATACACTCCGGTAAAATAGTTGTATTTATATCAAAATATTTTTTAAAAATAATTTTTTCACCTATTGTTATTTTATTGGGGTTTTCTTTTATTTTTTGAGCAAGGGAAGGATAATCCTTACTTAATTGTTTGAAATATATTCTCTCTTCGGTTGGGTAACTCAAATTTTTATTAAAAAATTGGCTTATGTCTGAGTTTCTCTTTAAACTTATGTATCTTTTATTACCTACAAAAATAGGACTACCTTCAGCTTCAAAAACAATTCTAAGATATTCTCTTGAGAATTTTTTATTTTTAAATATTAGTTTTGGGATTGTACTTGGAATTGGTAATAAAAATCGTATTATAGTAGGAGCCCTAGAACGTAAAATATTTCTTTGTTTTTTGCATACAATAAGTTTATCCATTTGTTCGCCAAAAAAATTTATAAGTGAGTTTTTGAATAGTTCATGAAATTCCTTTTCCGGTACGTGAATAGAAAATTCTGTATTAGTACTACCTTCCGAATTCATCAACGCATATAAGCGTACATAATTGATATTATTCAGTTTAATCGGAAACTTTATTTTAATTAGTTTTCTTCCTATGGTGTTAATTTCTTTTTCTATATCTCTATTCTTACCGATCTTTTCTAATAATCTTCTTACAGTCACAGTATTTCCTATTGGAGTTATTTCTTTAGGTATTTTTCTAAATCCGACAGAAACATTTTCAGGCAAATCCCAATAGTGTATTTCTGTTTTATTCGGTGATATTTTCAAATATTCTTCATAATTCATATATTTATTACGATAATAAGTTATATAAATTTAATGGGAGAGTTCGAAACCTTTGTCATTAATTGCCCATTGTTCAAGAAAAAATTGAAAATAGTCAAAGCAGAAAAGCAATGGAACGCAAAAACCAAGAGCGGTGTTCTAATTATCAAAGAAGTAGAGTTATGAATTATTCGCTCTCGTATTGTATCAAAGAGAATATATCATAACCCTTTAGCTTTTCCCTTCCCTTCAGGAATAAGAGTTCTATGAGAACCCCAAGGCCAACTACCTTGCCGCCAAGCGATTCTACAAGCTTTACAGCAGCTTTTGCAGTTCCTCCTGTTGCCAGAAGGTCGTCTATTATCATCACGTTCTGGCCTTCAAGTATGCTGTCTTTATGCATCTCTATATGATCCTTTCCGTATTCCAGATCATACTCTGCCTTTACTACCTCTGCTGGCAGCTTGCCCTTTTTTCTTACAGGAACAAAACCAACACCAAGCTCATGGGCAATTATGCCTCCAAGAATAAAGCCCCTGGACTCTATGCCTACAATTACATCAATCTTCTTCTCAAGGCATCTTCTTTTCATTTCCTTTACTGCAAATTGCAATGCCCCGCTATCTTTTAGAAGCGTAGTAACATCATAAAATAAAATACCCTTCTTGGGAAAATCCGGTACTTCCCTTATCTTCTTTTTCAGTCCTTCATTATCCATAAAATCGCCTTAAGGTCTTGCGCCTTCCAAAGCCTTTGCACAAATGCAGTTTCTCTCTTTCGGCAGCTTAGGTATAATATCCAAAATAAGTTTCTTTATCTTTTCGTTGTTTTGTTTGAAAACCCTTACAATCTCTTCAATAGTCACAGGTTTTATGCTTGGATCATCCCTTAAGCCTGTATCATAATCTGTTATTATTGCGATATTGGCATAGCACATCTCAAGCTCTCTTGCAAGGATGAGTTCAGGATAAGATGTCATGTTTATAACATCCCATTCATTACGCCGGAAAAAATCACTCTCTGCACTGCTTGCAAATCTTGGTCCCTGTATTACAACTAAAGTTCCACCGTCATGAACAGTCAGCCCCATCTTTCTGCCCTCTTTGACTATGATCTTAATCAGCTCAGGGCAATACGGCTCAGCAGACGATATATGAACAGTACCGCCAAATTTAGCCCCGAGCGTTGCTTCAGCTTCAGGACCATTATAAAAGCTGTCATCCCTATGGGTAAAACTGATAAACTGATCAGGAACAAGGAATTCCCCTGGCTTTACGTTGGGTTTTAGTGAGCCAACAGCTGTAGGCGATATAATCCTTTCAACACCAAGCTCCTTGAATGCCCAGACATTGGCCTTATATGGGATCTTATGCGGCGGATATTCGTGCTTTGTGCCATGCCTTGCCATAAAGGCAACATCCGTATTGCCTATTCGGCCAATCGTAATCTTAGAGCTGGTCTTGCCAAAAGGCGTTTCAACTGCTTTTTCTTTCGCGCCTTCGAGCAACGAATAAAACCCAGAACCGCCGAATATTCCAATCATTTAGGTCCCTTCGTGCCATGATTCCAGATATTTTTTCTGGGATTCTGATAATTCATCGATCTCTATGCCAAGCGATTCTAATTGGACTTTGGCAACCATTTTGTCAACCTCATCTGGCAGCTTGTAGACCTTGGGTTCAAGTGTTTTATAATTATTGGCAATGTACTCAACTGCCAGTGACTGGTTCATGAAAGACATGCTCATAATCTCTGAAGGATGGCCCTCTGCAGCAGCCAGGTTTATCAATCGTCCCTCACCAAGGATAAATATTTTTTTGCCGTCAATTACATATTCATCCATGAAAGGCCTTATGCGCCTTTTCTTTGATATGCCCTCAAGGCCTTCTATGTCTATCTCTATGTTGAAATGACCGCTGTTTGCCAGGATTGCACCGCTCTTCATCTTCCTGATTATATCTGTAAATATAACATGCTTATTTCCAGTGACTGTAACAAAGATATCACCTATCTCAGATGCCTTGATCATAGGCATTACACGGAATCCATCCATAACTGCCTGTAAGGCCTTGAATGGATCGACTTCAGTCACTATAACATTTGCACCCATTCCTCTTGCGCGCTGCGCAACACCCTTGCCGCAATTCCCATAACCAGAGACGACAAAGTTTTTTCCTGCCATAAGTATGTTTGTTGCACGGAGAATGCCGTCTATTGTGGATTGACCAGTACCTATAAAATTATCAAATAAATGTTTTGTCCTGGAATCATTAACTGCCAAAACAGGATATTTCAATACCTTCTCACGTTCCATAGAGCGCAATCTTATAACGCCTGTGGTTGTTTCCTCTGCCCCGCCCATAACCTTATTCAAAAGTTCCTGCCTTTTAACATGAATCTCCATCACAAGGTCACAACCATCGTCTATTGTAATATTAGGTTTAAAATCAAGAACCTTGTTAAGATTTGTGTAATATTCTTCCTTGGTTTCACCTTTCCATCCATATACAGCAAAACCCTCTTTGGCTAAGGCTGCTGCTACATCATCTTGCGTGCTTAAAGGGTTGCATCCTGTTATTGCAACCTCAGCGCCACCTGCATTCAGCGTTCTTACCAACGCAGCTGTCTCTTTGGTTATATGAAGCGCCATGCCAACTCTAATGCCTGACAGAGGTTTTTCTTTGCTGAACCTTTCTTTTATTTTCATCAGGCCTTTCATATGCATTTCAGCAAGCTCTACCTGCTTTTCACCATGTTCTGCAAGACCAATATCCTTTACATGATAAGCCATTATCAAACCTCCCGATATCAAAACCTTATTATATTTTTGAATTCATTATAGCGTAATTCTATATCCTGTAACTTTATCTTTTTAAGATTATTGAAGCTGAAATCCTCCACATTGAAGGAAGCAACAGCTGAACCATAAACAACTGCCTTGCGTATATACTCTTCATTTAAACTATTTTTAGAAAGATAGCCTGTGAATGCGCCTGCAAAGCTGTCACCTGCTCCTGTGGGATCGCGCACATTTTCTAGCGGATAGCCTGGCAGAAGAAACATCTCCTTGCCTGTGAATAAAAGAACCCCGTGCTCACCCTTTTTTATAACAACTGCATCTAAGCCAAGCTCAAGGCTTTTCTTTCCTGCACTTATAAGATTTGTCGTTTTGAACAGCTCACGTGCTTCTGCATCATTCAAAAGCAGTATATTGCTCTTTTTAATAACATCTATAAGCTGCTCGCGCCTGTTTTCTATCCAGTAATTCATGGTGTCTAAAACTACTAGCGGGTTTTTCATCTGTTCAAGTACACTCAACTGCAACTCAGGGTCTATATTCGCAAGAAAAACATATCTCGCGTTCTTGTAGCTATCAGGCAATTCAGGCTTGAAGTTTTCAAATACATTAAGCTGCGTTTCTAAAGTATGCGCCTGGTTCATATCATATTCATAATAACCGCTCCATCTGAAGGTCTTTCCCTTTACAACCTTCAGCCCTTCTATTGAGATATTTTTAGAATGAAATACATCAAAATGATTGAAATCCTCGCCTACAACCCCAACAATTCCTGGTCTTGCAAAAAAACTTGCTGCAATAGATGCATGTGTTGCTGATCCGCCTGGTACATTCTCAACATACCCGAAAGGCGTTTTTATGTTATCCAGGGCTATAGAGCCTACAATAACAAGATCAACCATGAGTAATATTGTTAGACAGAAAGAATTAAAAATTAGACGTTAATCTGATTATATGCTTGTTAACAGAAAGCAATACAGAACTGTCTGGATGAATAGCGGTTCCGTCTTCATGATTGATCAAAATAAACTGCCTTTTTCTTTCGAGATAATTGAATGCAAAAACTACAGGCAGACAGCTGAAGCAATAAAAAACATGACCATCCGCGGAGCAGGTGCAATAGGAGCAGCAGCAGGCTTTGCCATGGCTCAAGCGCACATAGAAAAAGAGGCAGAGAATGCTAAAAAAACCATAGAAAGCACAAGGCCAACTGCAAACCAATTATTTTATGCAGTTAACAGGGTTTACAAAGCAAGCGATCCGATAAAAGAAGCGCAGAAAATCTCAGACGAAGACATTCAAGCTTGTAAAAAAATTGGTGAGTTTGGAAAAGACCTAATAAAAAATAAAACTGATGGATCTATCTTTAATATAGAAACCCACTGCAACGCCGGATGGTTAGCATTCGTCGACTGGGGAACAGTTACTGCCCCTATCTATATGGCCCAAAGAAGCGGCAAAAAAATATTTGTTTATGTTGACGAGACTCGGCCAAGAAACCAGGGCGCAAGGCTTACTGCATGGGAACTCAAGAACGAAGGCGTACCGCACGCAATTATTCCAGATAATGCAGGAGCACATTACATGCAAAAAGGCGAAATCGATTTAATAATTGTCGGCGCAGATCGCATAGCAGCTAACGGCGATGTGGCAAACAAGATAGGAACTCTAGAGAAAGCCATAGCTGCAAAGCAGTTTAATATTCCTTTCTACGTTGCAGCGCCATTATCAACCTTTGATCTCAAATGCAAAAGCAGCAAAGACATACCAATAGAAGAACGCAACGAAGAAGAAGTGCTATATCAAACAGGCTTAACCAAAAACAATAAACTGGAAAAAGTCCTTATAGCTAATCCAAACTCTCATGCAAAGAACCCTGCCTTCGATGTAACTCCTGCCAAATTCATTAGCGGAATAATAACAGAAAAGGGAATAATCAAACCAACAAAAGAAGCTATAGCTAAACTATTCAGGTAATTCTATGATTAAAGCGATAATATTTGACATGGACGGAGTAATAATTAACAGTGAGGCAACCTGGATTAAAGTAGTTGATAATATATTTGCAGGATATGGCTATGAATATACAAAAGAGTTTCATAAAATGATATTCGGCAGCAATGCAGCAAGAATAATGAGGCAAAACCTTGATATCAGGGATAGCGAAGCTGAAATAGGCAAGAAAATTATAGAAAAATTTATATATCTCATAAAAAATGAGGGTGTAAAAGAAATTCCAGGCATATATCAGCTTCTAGACAAGGCAAAGAAAAATTTTGTTCTTGCAATTGCATCATCTACGCCAAAGAACGGCATAGAATTGATACTTGACACGCTTGGTATCAAGGATTATTTCTCTGTCATAGTAAGCGGCTATGATGTAAAAAATCCAAAACCTCATCCAGACATATATCTGGCTGCAGCTGAGAAACTTAAACTAAAGCCAGAAGAATGCATAGCCATCGAGGACTCCCCTAATGGCGTAAAAGCAGCCAAGAATGCAGGCATGAAATGCATAGCGCTAAAGAATAAATACGCAGATGACACAGAATTAAAAAAATCCGGTGCTGACATGCTTGTCAGCAGTTTAGATGAAATAACTGATAAGCTATTAAAAAATTAGTTAAACATATTAAAATATAAAATTTTGATTTTATTCATACCTTAACGCTTCTATCGGTTGCAAACTAGCTGCTCTTCTTGCAGGAAGCAGGCCAGATATCATTCCTATAAGAACAGAGAACCCTATGGCAAACAAAACCAGTTCAGGTGTGATTACTGTAATCGATGTGCCGCCCCTCATTCCAGTTCCCAGTATTCTTATTCCCAATTCAGAAATTATACCAGAAGCAATGAACCCTAAGAAAATGCCTATTAGACCTCCTATAAAACCAATCATCGCAGATTCTAAGACAAACAGTTTCATAATCTCAAAGTTCGTAGTTCCTAAAGCCTTTAGGGTTCCAATCTGTCTTGTTCTTTCCATCACAGACATGAACATCGTATTCGCTATGCCTATAGCGCCAACCAATAGGGATATAGCAGCTATGCCACCAAGAAACAGGCTCATCGTTCCCATCACACTTGAAATTGTTTCCTGCATTGCCTGAGCAGATTCAACAGTAAAATCTTTTGTAGCATTTGTAACATGCCTTGAAAGCATTAGTCTTTCTTGGATACTATTTGTGACTTCATCGATTAATGATGAATCCGCTACTTTGACCTGTATGGATGAAACCTGATTCGTGCCAATGTCTTCAATAACAGTTCTTGCCGCACTTGCTGGCATGAAAATTGTATTGTCACTTCCACCAAAACTAATACCGGACGCCTTTAATATGCCAACAATACTAAACGATTTACCTTCGATGTTTATTTGTGTATTTATCAGCAATGGCTGTTTGAAAACATCATTTGCAACCCCATTTCCAACCACAATAACGTTTTCATCACTTGGCGTTAGATACCTACCAGATTCTAATTCAGAAGTTGTTATTTCTCTCCATGCCAAAGGGTCAACTCCTTGAACTGATAAAGAAGCAGTTTTTCCCAAGTAGGTAACATCAACCCTGCCAGAAACTATGCCATTCACGAACTGGACTCCAGAAACAGTTTTTATAATCTGAATGTCTCTGTCAGTTAAATTCTGGCTTCTGGTTGTAACCTGTCTTTCGCCTTCAAAACCACCAAAACCACCTCCAAAAGCCCTAGTGAATCCTGGTGAAACAGTGACAATATCTGCACCCAGACCACCTAATTGAGATGAGATGACCTGTTGCAGACCTGAACCTATTGATAGTATAGCAACAACTGCTGCCACGCCTATAACTATTCCTAGGATGGTTAGCCAGCTTCTCAAACCCCTGTGCGACAGGCTGTTCATAGCAAGCTTTATAATATCTCTGAATTTCATTCGAAACACCGGAGTTGTTATTGCAGAAAGCAATTATCTCATTTCTTCTTCCTTTTGCTGAATTTGAAGAACACCACTATTATGATTATTCCAACTGCACCAATCACTATGTACATCAGGCCACCGCTAAGTATTTGTGACTGGCTTCCCTGAGTTAATTGTGTTCTTGTCGTTGCTCCGGATGCTGTGCCAAGCTGCAAACTAACTTCTTTTTGAACAGTCCTTCTTATACCAAGCGTGTCTGTATAAGATATTTCAACAGCAAGCTTTCCGCCTCTGGTCATAGAAATGTTGTTTGCTGTTCTGTTTACAAATGTTATATTTGGTGCTGTACCACCTCCCATACCTGGTGTTATCCTTCCCCCTCTATCAGATATATTAGCAACTGCGTTTGATGTTATCTGGAAACTCACAAGTGTGTAGTCCCCGGCAGTTAGGCTGCCGATTATGCTGGCAGATGTTCCAGTCACACCGTAATTCTCTTGTTCAGGAATTCTCACAATCACAGAATATGCATCGTTTGCTCCTATGTTGGCTATAGCCAAAGTTGTAGAAGATGCTGTTGAATCCTGAGCAACTACATCAAAATCTGTTCGTGGATTCGATACTGTTACATTAAATGTTCCTAAAGAGTAACTCATACTATTACCGTATGTATATCTTACTCCTATTTTATTCTCGCCATCTACCGCATCTTTATCCACTCTTATCTTGTATTTTATCAAAAAAGCGTTTTCAGCAGTTTGTGAACCTCCTACTGTACCAAGTTCGTTGATAGCACTTATACCAGTATCTAGAGAAAATGGGTACTCAGGCAATAATTCAAAAGTTACATTTTCTGCTTTATTGGTTCCCCAATTCTCTAGCTTGAACAGCAGGTTTACATATCCACCGGTTTCAGCTGGATATGGGTCTTGATTAACAAAAGTGGTTTTTAAATTTACTGTGTCAGTAATAAGATAATTTGAGCCTATTTTTAAAACATCTGCATTTGCCAATGCACTTACCGACAAAATACCTACTAAGATAAGTAGGAATACTATTTTTTTCATTTTTCTCAACCTCCTTCTATGATTTTTCCATCCCTTAGATAAACAGTCCGTTCAGCATATTTCGCGATGTCATGTTCATGTGTAACCATAACAATCGTTACTTTCTCTTTCTCTTGGAGTTTATTTAGGAATTTCATTATTTCTGAACCGGTTTTTGTATCCAGATTGCCAGTTGGTTCATCTGCCAATATGAGAGGAGGGTCATTCGCTAAAGCTCTTGCTATAGCCACTCGCTGGCGCTCCCCACCAGATAATTGGGAAGGCAGGTGTTCAGCCCTCATTTCCAAACCAACTGTTTTGAGTAATTTTGATACTTTTTTCTCTCTTTCATTCTTATCGCATTCTATTATGAGCATGGGCAATTCAATGTTTTCCTTTGCGGTTAGTGTCGGATACAGGTTGAAAAACTGAAAAACAAATCCAATTTTCCTTCCTCTTAATCTCGCCAACTTAGAATCATTCAACTTGGAAATATCAGTCCCATCTAGGTATATTTTTCCTGTTGTCGGTTTGTCTAAAACCCCTATCATATGCAAGAGGGTTGACTTGCCAGAACCACTTGGGCCCATGATGGCTATAAATTCTTCTTTTTTAATTATAAGGTCTACATCCTTCAAAGCCTGGACTTCAACACCATCTGCCTGATAAGTTTTGCAGATATTCTTTAATTCTATAACCGATTTCATTAACCCTTACCCCTTGCTATACAAGAGGGACACGAATACCATCTAAATCTTTTGGTATCGTTCAAATCCCTTTTACCACATGCTCTGCATTTTCTCATTTTCAAAACGCCTCATAATTTTCTGTTTTGGAAAGAGATACTTCATGTCCTTCATTGTATCTCATCGTTGTGCACCTTTTCAACATTTTGGAGCTTTATTATCTTACAGTAGGACCTGTGAAATTTGTAAAATTTTCAGGCCTTACAAATTCCCTGAAGCCAAATGGTCGGATAAGCCCGGATGACATCATTAAATAAAATATTAACATTCCTATCACGATTCCTATTACAATTCCTATCAAGATATATTTTGTCCGGGCTTCCATAGCATTATCTCTTTATCCCCTTACCAAGGCATACGATGTGCACTGAATCCTGCTATTTTGATTCACTTGTACAGTTTCATAATAATGAAACCGTATATAAAGATTTGATGAAACCGTTCTTTATAGTTTCACAATTATGAAACCACGAAAACTTTATAAACTTATGCATTCTAACCTTAAGCATGAATATAAAAACCAGGATATGGTTATTATCAGTATCCATATTCGCAATAATATTTATTTCATTTATCATTATTTCTACTGTTTTTGAGTCGCCTGTTTACAGGCCACCATGGATGCGACCAGAACAACCACATATGCTTCCAAACTATATGTTGCCTATATCTATTGTACTGATGGTTTTTGCTATAGTTCCTTTTTCGTATTATTTCATCTCCAAGAGACTGGAAGAGAAAATAGAAATGAACATGAAGATAATATCAAAACTTGTCAATAAAAAGAATTTGATTCCAAACAAGAATTATTCGATGAAAATTAATAATAAAAACATTATTTTGAAATTTCTAAGTCCAAATGAAAGAAAGGTTTTAGAAAAGCTGATTGAAGGCAAAGGCATGACATTGCAGGCAGAAATAAGCCGGATGGAAGGTATGACCAAATTAAAAACTCATAGAATCGTAAAAGACCTTACACTGAAGGGAATAGTTAAAACAGAAACTTATGGAAAAACCAAGCGCATAATTCTCTCAAAGGATATTAAAGATGTTCTACAGCACTGAATATTTTTAAAGCAGTAGTAAAAAATATATAAAAATGATTTTTAAGTGAACTATTAAAACTTTTCCCATAAACCTTAGTTAAGGCGATTATATGGACTGGGGAAAGAAGAATCGTTTGTCACAATTAATACAGAAAGACGGCCACTGCATGTTTATGCCTATAGATCATGGCTACTTCCAGGGGCCGACAACTAAGCTGGAAAAGCCTGGCGAAACAGTAAAGCCACTGCTTCCTTATTGCGATGCTATATTTGTAACACGCGGCGTTCTTCGCTCTTGCATAGATCCTGCTAACACAAAGCCAATCATACTCCGCGTATCAGGCGGCACTAGCATGGTTGGAGAAGATCTGGCTAATGAGGGAATTACAACCTCGATAAAAGAAGCAGTCCGCTTAAATGCAAGTGCTGTTGGGCTTTCCGTATTTATAGGAAGCAAGTATGAAAAACAGACACTAATGAATCTAGCAAATCTTGTTAACGAAGCTGAGGATTATGACATGCCTGTTATGGCTGTTACAGCTGTTGGCAAAGAGCTCGAGAAGCGGGACGCCCGCTACCTGGCATTAGCCAGCAGAATTGCCGCAGAGCTTGGTGCAACCATTGTAAAAACCTACTGGTGCGAGAACTTTGATAAGGTTGTAAATGGCTGCCCTGTTCCTGTTGTCATGGCAGGCGGGCCTCAGACAGAAACAGAGCAGGATGTCTTTGACTTCGTCTATGACGGCATGCAAAAAGGCGCAATCGGCATAAATCTCGGCAGGAACATCTGGAAGCACGAATATCCGATAGCCATGGCCAAAGCATTGCGTGCGATTGTCCATGAAAATGCAACAGCCCGGGAAGCAGGCCAGATCTTCCAGAACGAAAAGAGAAGAAGCGCTAAATCTTAGTATAACATGGTATATAAAATTCTTCACCCTTCATTATCATTTCACTATAGTCTGAACTGAGTACCATAAGCCCTCTGGTAGCATCAGTCTGTCCTATATTTGAAACTACTCCAAAATCATATTTTCTTTGAAGATCGATCATATAAGTAGGCGGGAAAACGGGATCTAATTCTTTAACACCAATGACATCAGCAATGTCCGGATTATAAACACCGTGTCGCTCTGCTATATGTTCTTCAAGGGTTTTTCCACTAAATAAATGTAGTTCTGATTTTTCAGCATATCCCCATGCCGGGTCTTTAATTTTCCACATAACAGCTAACATTCTATCTGACATAATCATCAAGGTACTATTATACATTTAATGTATTTAAATCCTTCTAACATTACTTTTCATTATGCGCGTGGCAATGTATTACAACAACAATGACATCCGCCTAGAAGAGATGCCAAAACCGAAGATAGGACAAGGCGAGCTTCTTGTAAAAGCCATGGCCTGCGGCATCTGCGGCAGCGATGTCATGGAATGGTACCGCATAAAGAAAACGCCTCGTGTTTTAGGTCATGAAATGGCAGGCGTGGTTGCTGAGGGAGAAGGCGCTAAGTTTAAAATCGGCGACCGCGTATTTGTTTCACATCATGTGCCTTGCGGAAGTTGTCATTATTGTTTAAACGATCATCATACTGCTTGCGAGACGCTTCACAAAACAAATTTTGACCCAGGTGGCTTTGCTGAATTCATCCGCGTACCAGAAATAAATGTAAAAAGCGGTGTATATCTTCTGCCAAACAACGTTTCATTCGAGCAAGCTACCTTTATAGAGCCGCTTGCCTGCGTTCTTCGCGCTCAAAGATTAGCAAAAATAAAAAAAGGCGATTTGGTATTAGTTTTAGGCAGCGGTATCTCAGGCATCCTTCATATTCAACTGGCAAAATTTTACGATGCGAAAATATTTGCAACAGACATCAGCGAATACCGAATGAAAATGGCCAAGAAGTTCGGCGCAGATTATATATTAAATGCAAAAGAAAACATACCAGCAAAGCTCATGGAATTAAATGGCAGGTTAGCAGATCATGTTATAGTCTGCGCAGGCGCACTCTCAGCTGCTAAGCAAGCGCTTCAGTGCGCTGATCGCGGCGGAACAATTTTGTATTTTGCAGTTCCAGAACCAGGAGTAGACCTTAATATTCCCATAAATGATTTCTGGAGAAACGAAATCAGGATCATGACATCTTATGGAGCATGTCCGAATGATCTTAGAGAGGCGTTAAAGCTAATCAGCGAAGGCATGATAAATGTAAATGACATGATAACCCATCGCTTAAGCCTTGAGGAAACCGGTCTTGGTTTTAAACTAGTCGCCAATGCCGGCAATTCGATGAAGGTTATAATCAAGCCGCACGGATAAATCATAAGTCTTCCTAGAAGACTTTGATTTCCTAAGAGTACGCCCTTTGAATTTTATAACTGTACTCTTAGGAAATTACGCATCAATTACACTGATTTTCCAGCTTATTCTTAAGAAGATTAACGAAATATTATAGAAAGATAAAAATGACTTCTAAATATGCAGAAACTGGCGTGGATGTTCATAAAAAGGGTATAGGAGTTTTTAAACCCCTTATTAAAAATCTATTTCCTCATGCGTTCGCTGTTGTTTATAAAGATCCTAACTATAAAGGGTATGGATTAATACTTCATTCTGATGGGCAAGGCAGCAAAGCAGTCCAGTGTTATCTTCACTACAAAGTAACTGGTGACGAAAGAGCGTTTGAATATTCTGCAGATGATTTTATTGGTATGAATATCGGAGATGTTTTCTGTGTTAATGGTGAAGTGATAGGTTTAGCAGATTATGTCGCCATTAACAGATTTGTTGTTCCTAAGGATGTATTCCTTAAGGCATTTAGTAGGGGTATTGAGAGGAACTTGAAAACCTTAGCAAAATATGGTATAAATATACCTTTTGCCGGCGGTGAAACTGCTGATTTGCCTGATCAAGTAAGGACCGTTGATGTTTCTGGAACAGTAGTTGCTAGAGTAAAATTGCCTGATAAATTAACTGATTGGTTTTATCGATCATTTTTCCCGACTAATTACAAAAGTGCGATAACCGGAGAAGAAATCAAACCTGGCGATATAATTATTGGTCTTAGAAGCGATGGTAGAGCTGTATGGGAAGATGTGAAAAATAGCGGACATATGTCCAATGGATCGACACTATCAAGGCATTGTTTAATGCTGTCTGATTATGAAGAAAAATACCCAGAAATAAGGGATCCTAAAGGAAAGCCGTATACGGGAAAATTCAGAACAGATCAATACCTATCTGATTTAGGCATGACAGTAGGAGAAGCGTTAATCTCGCCGACAAGACAATTCGCTATACCGCTTAACGAAATTCTAAAGAAATATAGAAAGTATGTACATGGCGCTGTTCATAACACCGGTGGGGGCCAGACTAAATGCCTGAGAATAGGAAAAAATTTGCATTTTATCAAAGATAATCTGCCGGATCCACCTCCATTTTTCTATTTAGTTCAGCAGGAATCAGGCGAAAGCTGGGAAGCGATGCATGAAGGATTCAACATGGGAATAGGTATCGATATTATAGTTCCAAGAGAAATGGGAAATTATATAATGGAAGTTGCGAAATCATTGGGTGTAGGTGCTCGGGAAACAGGTTATATAAAAGAAAATTCTACTGGAGGTAATGACAACGGAAATAGATTAACAATAAAAAGCAAGTTCGGCACATTCGAATATCCTGAACCTGAAAAGAAAGAATAAAAACCTTCTCCTTATAGTAGATTCATGTACGCATTAGTTGACAAGAAAAATAATCAAATATCTTATTATGGGTTCAAAGAGCTTCTGAAAAGCCCTGAAAATGAAATATCATATGCTTTTCTTAATAGCGACAGAACAGTTCCTTATTACAATGAGAATGAATTCAAAGAATTAGTTATAAATGGTCGATATCACGGTTATGAAACCCTTGGCCTTACAGATCTTACTGATGACTGGTTTGGTCTTGCTCCCTTTGAGTTTCTGGATTATCGCCTTAGGCCTCATGTCAGATTACATGAAAAATGGCACCACTGGCTTCCGCCTGAACAGAGGCACAATGAAACCCTAGTAGATTACAAAGCATCCCAAAGCGTACTGTCAAGAAATTAATTCTTTAAACTTTCTTTCTTAATGAGTTTTTATGAACATCGTTAATTCAGTCTACATAGAAACCTACGGCTGCTCTTCTTCAAACAATGACAGCGAGATCATGGCAGGCCTGCTCAACAGAGCAGGCTTTTCTGTGGTAAGCAGCATTGACCTGGCTGATGTTATTATTGTAAATACATGCATTGTAAAATCAACTACAGAGCATCGTATAGTAAGCAGGTTGCACGATATCCAGAAAAAATATCCTAAAAAGAAACTTATAGTAGCTGGCTGCATGCCAGAAGCAGAGTATCATATTGCCAAGAGATTCGCACCAAATGCCAATATGATAAGCACCAATTATGTTACTGATATAGTGAAAGTAGTTAACGCCACCATAAACAATAAAAAAATCGAGCTTATAGGCAAAGAGAAAAAAGACAAGGTATGCCTGCCAAAAATAAGGAAAAATCCAGCTGTAGATATTGTAGAGATATGCTCAGGTTGCCATAATAACTGCTATTATTGCATAACCAAGCTTGCTAAAGGCTCTTTGTTTTGCTATCAGCCTGAAAAAATAGTTCAGGAAATCAAGAGCATGCATGCAGCTGGTGTCAAGGAATTCTGGCTAACCGGCCAAGATATTGCCTCATATGATTACAACGGAATAAGGCTGCCAGAACTTATAAGAAAGATAACTGAAACTGTAAAAGGCAAATATTTTCTGCGCCTTGGTATGATGAACCCGGCTTCTGTGCTGCCAATACTGGACGCTTTAATTAATGCATACAGGGATAAACACATATTCAAGTTTCTGCACATTCCAGTACAGTCAGGCAGCGATAAAATCCTGAAAGCGATGAACAGAAACTACACGATTAATGAGTTTAAGCAGATCGTCTCTGCCTTCAGAAAAGAAATCCCTGAAATAACAATATGGACAGACATAATAGTCAGCTTCCCTGGCGAAAGCGAGGATGATTTTCTTGCTTCTATTTCCTTAGTAAAGGAAATAAAGCCTGATTTTACCAACATATCGCAATTCGGCTCAAGGCCTGGCACCAAGGCAGCTACTATGAAGCAACTGCCTACTGAAAAAAAGAAAGAAAGAAGCAGGATAATGACAAAGCTGGTAGATGTTATTTGCCTGGAACAAAATAAAAAATGGCTTAACTGGTCAGGCCCTGCCATAGTTGATGAATACAACAGAGAAAATCAGAACTGGATTGCCCGCAATCATGCCTATAAGCCTATTGCCATAAAGCAAAAATCAGTACTATGTAGTATAATAAATGTAAAAATAATGGAAGTAAAAAAAACGCATCTAGTTGGTTCTATCTCTTGATTTAGAACGGAATAAGGTTGTACATCATAGCAGGTATGCCTATAGCTGTCAATACTGCATAGATAACAAAGGCTAAAACAGCAACTATTAACTTGGCTTTTAAATCAGCTTTTAGCAATATCTCTCCTAAGCCTATCCATACAACTAATGGTATGATATATAATACTGCAACTGAAGGCAATACAATATTAACTAGGGCTAAGCCTGTTAGTAAGAGTGGGGTTACGAAATATGCAACAAAAGCCATTATGAAGGCATGCTTGCCTTCTATCTCATGCGCAATTATTTTATCAGCTATTATTATTGCAACAGTGGTAATAATTACATTTATGAAAAGCCCTATTAAACCACTGATGCTAAGGGGTATGCCAAATGCTGCTAATATTTCAGTAAAATCCATAATACTAATTGTTTGTCATCGTTCTTAAAAGTTTGGATACCCTTTCCCCAGAAGCCCTGCCCTTGACTTTGGCCATAATTATTCCCATGAGTACACTTTCTTTCATCTCTGGATTATTTTTTACTGTCTCTGATACGATCTTCCTTAGCTCTTCGTCGCTAAGCTGTTTAAACTGCCTTTCTATCTCAGCTTTTTTGCCTTGCGTTATAAGGATCAATGCATCAGGTATTGCGTTCTTAGATATCTTTCCTTTTTCTATTAAGCCAAACAAGTATTCCCAGTCGCTCTTAGTGATCTTTTCAACTGCAAAACCCTTTCTCTTCAGGTCTTTTGCAGTCGATAGCAGTGTATTTGCTATAAGAACAGGATCAACGTTGAATTTTCGAAGATCTTCAAACAGTGAATATAATTTTGATTTTATCAACTGGTTTATAACTTCCTTTGGAAGCTCTTTTTCCAGCTCTTTGCCTTTCTCAAGAAGAGTCTTAGGCACCTCGATAGAATCCAGCAGCTTTTTGTCTATTCTTATTGACGGCACATCTGTTTCTGGGTACATTCTTTCAGAACCAGGCAATGGCCTTGTGTATTTGCTGCCTGAATTATCGCTTATCCTTGTCTCCTCAGGCACTCCAATATAGCAGTGCTCAGCTCTTTCAATAATTGCTTTAACTGCTTTCTCAGGGTTCTTTCCTGCGCTTATAAGAATTAAATCACGCTCGCCTGAGCCAAATTCCTTTCTCATTTCATCAAACTCAAAGCCTAGCTGGTATTTATCTAGTTCTTCATCGCTATGGATAATACCATAACCATATGCTTCAGCATAAGCAGACAATTCCTTGCCAAAGGTCCTGTCACTACACTGCTTCTTCAGTAAACCTGCAAAATTCTGCAACAAAACCGCGATAACCCTGCCCTTCTCCTCGACAATTCTTCTGATGAAATTGCATTTAGTTTCCTTGAATAAATGCGTTGCTTCTATTGTTTTTATATCTCCCTTGCCTCTTTTCTTTAATTCGTTTTTAATCTCAAGCAGCGCGACCTGCCTTGCTACCTCATTGCTTATTAATGACTCTATCTTTCCAAGTTCCTGGAAACCCTTTATCTCTATGCGTGCTCCTTCTTCTATAGAGATATTCACATCCTGCCTTATGGTACCAATGCCTCTTTGAACGTTTGTTGAACGCAGTATAAGCCCAAGCTTTTCAGCAACCTCTCTTGCCTGCTCAGGCAGTTTATTGTCAGCTGATGTTGTTATCTCGACTAAAGGTATGCCTAATCTGTCAAGTCTGTATTCCACAACACCGCCTTCCCTTTTCAAAGCAGGTGCAGCATCCTCTTCCAAGCAGATGGTCTGGATTTTAATCTTGCCAAATGAGGTATCAAGATAACCATCGTATCCAATCATTGTAGTTCTCTGAAAACCAGAAACAGATGATCCATCTATAACTGTTTTCCTCATGACATGAACCTCATCTACAATTTTACAGTTAAGCAACTTGCATATCTGTATCACTGTTTTTAATGCATCCATGTTGATCAGCTTTGGTGGCTCTTCATCCACTTCGATCAGACAAGAAGATTCTGGATCGCTTCTGTATACAAAACTCTTGCCTCTTAAAAACTCGTAAAGTGCAGCAGGATCAAAACCGCCAAGCTCTCCGGCAACTGCGCGTAGCCTTCTTTTTACTTCTATCGGAAATTCTGTGCTCTTCTTTATAGGACAATTGCAGAAAAGCTTGTGTTTCGTATTCAGCTGCTGATGAATCTCTAAACCAACACGAAGACCAAGCCTCTTATAATCCATAAAAATCACTAATTAAGAAATGCCCTCATATCAGTTCTTTCTGATATCTCGCCAACCATGTTGGTTGTCATTAGCCTTCTGATTTCCTCTGGTTTCTTGGTATGGCCAAGAACCCATCCAAGTTTTATATAAGCAGTTTCTGGTAACATATCCTCTCCAGGAATAGCACCTGTATCAAATAATATGCGAAGATTTGTGTATACATTCGGATTAACCCTTCCATAAAGAGTTTGAGAGGTTATAACAACCGGAATGCCTGCCTTTATCGCAGCTTTTATAGCAGGTATCCAGGAATTCTTTGACATTGTTGGCACATGACCAAGGCCAGTTGCCTCAATAACAATTCCCTTGTATTTCTTATCAACAAAGAATTTCAGATAATCTGGATCACTTCCAGGATATGCCTTAACTAAAGCAACCTTTTCCTCAAAAGCAGTATCAGCCCTTACTATGCCATCGCTTCGCTTCCTGTAATTATTCATTATCTCTATATTGCCTGACTGGTAAACCTTAGCTAGAGGCAGATCATTTATCGGCCTGAAAGCATCCCTGCGGGAGGTATGCATCTTCCTGACCTTTGTTCCCCTGCTAAAAAAGCAGTAATCATCATTTGTGCTTCCGTGCATACATATGCCTACCTCTGCAATATCACTTATTGCTGCATAAGCAGAACATACAAGATTTTGTGCAACATCACTGCTTCCTCGGTCGCTGCTCCTTTGTGCACCAACAAGAACAACAGGCTTTGTTAGGTTAGGCAACATGAAGGATAAAGCAGCTGATGTAAAATGCAAAATATCAGTGCCATGTGTAAGAATAACACCTTTATTGCCCTTGTTTAGCTCCATAGCAACTATCTCTGCAAGCTTCTGCCAGTCTTTGTAATCCATATCCTCGCTCATCTTAGTGAAAGGAGAAATTATATCCAGATTAACTATGTTTGCAAGCTCTGGCACATTGTAAAGCAGTTCCTCTGGCTTCATTAATGAGACAACAGCACCTGTCTTGTAATCAACACGTGAGGTAATTGTTCCACCAGTTGTAATAAGAGAAACCCTGGGTTTATTTTTATCAAATTTCGGCAACTCTCTTTTTATATTTCCGACATCCCTTTTCTCATGAAGCTTCTTTATCTTCGCGCCCTTGATATCAATACCGATATTATAGCCGTTATCCAGCTTAAGAACAATACAGTTCGAGTCGCCTGCGCTCTTGGGCATAAGCAAGCCTTCGTAGCTTTCACTGTCTTTTTGCACAGCAATCCTCTGGCCAATCTCTATCTTATCCTTCTTTAGAATAGCCTGCACAGCAGCAGAATAGTTTTCATACATATAGAATAAATTGTTAACAGAGCATATAAATTTAAAAATTCTTCGGTTATAGTGAAATAAGTACATATGACAAACACTGTTTCAAACAAAGACTTGAGGTCTATGATCAGATCTAGCAGACCGAATCCCAACTTATTTTTAACAAATCATATTATAATTGAAGATATTCCTCCTTAATCTATTGTAATTTTATCAAAATTAGGACAGCTATACAACTCCGGAAAAATATCAAGAGATTATTACATACGCAATGGCGGAAGATATCTTCATTCCTATTTCGAGAGAAACCCTGAAGAGCTCAAAAGCATAGAAAAAGACATAATGTACAGCCTTAAGCAGATAAACACCATGAGTTATGCTGGGGTTTGCTAAATTATGCAGTTGCTGTTCCTTGTAAATATTTGTTAGCTAATTTATAATTTAAGATACTTTAGAATCGGTGCAGTTTTCCAGGGGACTGTAGTATCTATGATTGCAAAAGACCCATCAAACAATGCACCAGGATTTATGGTATGCTCTCTGTTTTTGAGTAATTCATACTCTGAGTTTGTCCCTGGCTTACATACATTTATCCCTTTATCTGGATCCTGATATACATAAACAGCCTCATGATCATGCCCTCTTATCATAACCTTGTAACCTTTTTGATTCATTACCTTAAAGTTTTCCTGATGATCGCGCTGCGTTCTAAGACGAGTCCATAGATCCCTTATAGTTTCAGGACAACCAGGATAACTCGATAAATCACCGGCATATGCACCATGTATAACAATTGTCTGATAGTATTTGCCGAATCTCTCCTCATCTAAAAATATTCTTACTCTGTTGTTAGTGTGTCTTGGACCTCTTGAATTTACCAGTTTATCGATATACAGCCACGCATCCATATCCTTTTTTAATTCATTATGAAGCTCATGGCTTGTTTTGCCCTGCATCGTTAATGTCCCTGATGTGATTCCGAGATCAGTTAAAATCGCATGATCGTGATTTCCAGGCACTCTGATTACTCTCTTCCCAGCAGCCTTGTATCTGTTTTCCATATCCATGAACTGATGTATTGTCCTTGTCTGGTCAAAATCTCCAGTGCATATCAAAACATCTGGGTTTTCATGGCTAAGTGCAGCTTCCAATTCCTTAACCTCTGAGCCATGAAAATCCCCTAATAAAGCATATTTCATTTCCTAAAACCTCGAAGAATCTTCATATATGACCATGTGCTATAATGACGCTTAACCACTATTTAAGCTTTTCTATTATTTACTACATACTAGTGACAACACTATGCTATTACTATTTTCGCCTTCTGCTAAAAACAAAAACAACCACTAAAGCAAGAGTAACTATAACCAAAATTAGCCATTTTATGTCTGTATTATCCGCAATCTTCCCGCCATTCCAGTCATACATGAAAGCCTTAGCAAAATATTCCGCCGCATTGCCTGTTATAACCACGCCTGCCTCGCGATTGTTGCGGGGTGAATTCTCATTCCAGTTTATGCTCGAAACAAAAACAGTCTTATTATCTATTATAATGCCCTTTACATGTAATTCGCTTACACCAATTGCCTGCATATCAGCTAATCTTGCTTCTAAGCTCAGGTTCTCATCCTTTGCAATCTTGTTTATGTGCTCAGCTGTATTAAGATTGCTATTTTTATCATCTTTCGCTAGGTGATACCAAGTACTATCAAGGAGTATTTTTACCTCCAAGCCTTCTCTTGCCTTGTTTATAACAGTTTCCAGAAACAGGTTAGGTTTGTTATTATCCCAATAGCGATAGATATAGAATTGCTCTATATAGATAGCCTTTTTTGATGAGTTTATTAAATCCAGAACAGCTGGTGCAGCATCAGGCGCAAAAATGGCATTTACCTGCTGGTTCTGATAATTATTAATTCCAAAGGCAGGCTGACATGTATCGCTTTCCTCATAATTAATTTCATAATTATTAATGTCGCAAACAAATCTGGCAGAGCTTTTCAGGTCTTCTTCAAAGATGTCAGAAAATTCTTCTGCAATCCGAGCATCCTTAACTATAGCTCCCCAGCCGCGGCTGCCCTTGCAATCCCCAAAGCCACTGGAACCGAAATTTTCAGTTGTTACTAAAACTGCGCTGCCTTTAACCATGTATTTTGCATGCATGAAGCGTACTGAACCATTGTACAGATAAACAGCAATTCCGTTTTTCTCAAGTTCGCAAAGTATCTCTTTATCTTGTAAGCCTCCAACAGGGCTTGCTTCCACTAAAAGCGTAATATTTGCATCTAATTTTATCAATTCTTTTGCAATATTTGCTGAATCAAAGGTGTAGCTGGCGATCTTTAGCTCTTTACCGCCTAAAAAATCCGTCAGCGCATCATAGCTTCTGTCAGGGCTCAGAAATGCTGTTATATCAGCAGCAGATGCAATGCTAGAAAGCACAATAATCGCAACAAAAAGCATTTTTCGCATAGAATCATTAAGAAACCAGCTTTTTAATAGCCCATAGGCCATTCGATCTGTTCGCCCTTATATTTCGCACCCTTTATATAATACCTATACAGTTTTCCATATGCATTAGTCTCGGAATACCTTACAGCATTTCTGCAAATGTGGTGGAAACCATCACTTGAGTGGAATCTTTCTCCCAATTTTTTTAATGTTTCCCGTTCAGTACCATGGAAAGATATCCTGTGTTTAAGCACTGTATATTCTCTTTTGCTTATAATCCCTCTGTACAAAGCATCGTCTGCCATTCTTTCTATTTCGCCGCGGGGATTATTAGTGCCGTATTTGCATATCTCATCGTATAAATTGCCTAAAAGTCCTGTAGGCCTCTCTTTTTTTATCTCATCCAGAATTCTGGGTCTGAAATGCCAGAATAGATTTGGCTGGATACTCTCTTCTTTCTGGCTGCTTTTCTTTTTGCTTTCTTTGTTTTTCGTGTCTTCTTTATACTGAGTCTTAACATCTTCTGCCATAATATCAAATCCCCCATAAATCTAACTGTAGCCAAATTTCTTATCTTATTTATCACCAAAATCTTTATATATCACTAACAAGTAGTAAATATGTGGGTGTGAAGATATGGTAATATTTTCTAGAGAAGGTTTGGAAGAAAGAGGCTTCAAATTAAGATACGGTGATAATGGTTACTATAGGGGACCTGATCCTGACAAAAAACCTCAATATTTTCTCGTCCTCCAATAGAAATAGTCAATATAAAAGAAGAAAACTCGAATGGTAGTCGCGTTATTGAATATATACAATACAGGCCATGGGCTATTGAGAACGGGGAAAGCGTTGAAAAAATAGTATTAGATGAAGATGGATATCCAACAAGCGCAATTTCAGACGATGCTCATAAGGTACTGTTTGGCTGTTATAAAAGACCTGTTATTAATACCTCAGATTTATTTTGTGATAACCTTCCTGATCATTTGGTCTTACCATCTATATGTAATTATTCTATGGTTCCAGAAGGTGCGCAAAGATGCACATATGGTGGTAGCACAATTAGGCTTAGATAAATAATTTGGGGTGTGAAATATGAAAAAGGACATATATACGAATATTCATTACTGCAGAGACGGCTTCAAGAGCCGTATAATCAGTTCGCATGGCATGAAGTTCTGCGGCTTTTGCGGTCACGAATTCAGGGAAGAATAAATTTTGCGATTATTATAAAAAATGAAAGCGTCACGAAGAACCGCGTTATACAGGCATTTAGGCAGCGAAAAATAGGCCTAAATAATCACTACTGCACGGTAACTAAATCTTTAAATATAGTCAAAAGCGTAGTAGCTACTTAGGTGTGGTAAATATGACAGGCGAAGGATTTTTGGCTTGCAAGGGCTTTTTTGACAAATTCATAGATGCCTTTGGCGCTGAATACAAGGTCTTGGGAACAGGCGAATATAAAATAGACCCAGCTATCTTTTCTTCTAAAAGCACTGGTGGTACATACAGGCATCTGACAGAAAGGGAAAAAACAATTAGCCTTTATGATTTCTACAGAGATATGGGAATTGATATAGAAGAGGTTCCTTATCTTCTTGATGGCAAATGGCCAGGTAGATGGACTGCTTATGAAACGCCTGATGGAAGAACACGAGACAACATAAAAGTTCACAAATACGAGCCAGAAGCAAGGAAAAGAGCCATTACTGAACATGAGTTCCTTGAAGCAGTTTATAGAGGCTTAGCACCGCACAGCATAATACAGCCTGAAACTGTAAGGAAATTAAGAACCCGTGGCGACTTTAAAGCAGCCAGAATAGCTGAGCTTGATAGTTATAACATGCTTGAAAAAACCGGCTTTAGTGCAAACTACGGAATTAGCGAATCTGAGTGGTATCCCAAAGTATGGTTAGGGAATAAGTTAAATTTATACAAATGGCTTAACAAAAAAATATATCTTGATGCTATTCTAAACACGCTTTTTGACATAGGCGATGGTAAAGTAATATTTAAGAGATATGAAGGCTGGAAGCAAGGAACTGAGGAAAAAGCAAGTAAGCAAGCACAAGCTCAGCCTGCTATAGTTTAATAATCAAGAGGGTTGAAATATGAATATTAAGGAATATGCCAGAAAAATAGGCAGATGGGCCTATAAGAACTCTGAAACAGTAGGAGCAATTGCAGCTACGGTAATTGTACCTTCTATAAGCTATGCAACAGGTGATATAGGAGCAGGGGTAGCAATCGGTATGGGTCCACTGGCTATTGGTAATATCTACAAAGTTTGCTATATTTTTGATAATGAAAGGATGGATGCTGGTACTATTATAAAAATGGTATCAACTGCTCCAAGAATAATTGTACCTCTATATATGATGGCAAAGTCTCTAGATCCTAATTTACCGGATGGTTCAGAGTATGGTCTTACTGATGCCTTAACACTTGGTGCTTCTTATGCAACAGGCTTTGCTGGAGAAATGATTGGCAACGCTGTGAAAGGAGCTAAATCAGCAAGATGGAATGCTGCAAATAAAATAAATGATATTTTAAAAAAAGACGGAAAACCCTTGTCAGAAATTGAACTAAACGAACTTGGGGAAATCATAAGTCATATTAAAGAATAAAGTGGGGTGTGGTCATATGAAAAAGAATCTATATACGAATATCCACTATTGTGGAGACGGCTTCAAGGGTCGCATAATTAGTTCACATGGCATGAAGTTCTGCGGCTTTTGCGGTCATGAATTCAGGGAAGAATAGCTTTTCTTAGATTTTTAGATAGCAGGTGTATTAAATGAGAAGCTTTAAGGAAAGACTTCGTGATGGAACACTAATTGAGGGGCCGATAATTGGATGTTTGGGTAGCAGCGCATTTGCTCTCTATGAAATATTTACTGGACATGGTGAAACCTATACACTTTTGTATATGCCTGCAGGTATGGTTGTTGGCGGAATATTAGCAGCATCTATATATTCAGGAATTGAGGGGACTAAATATTTAGGAAGAAGCATAGGAAGATGCTATAATAATGTATTCAGAAGATAATTGCAAATTTCTAAAGCTTTTTATTTAACCAAGCTGTAATATTAGATATGGCTGATTTTGACATAGGAACTTTATTATTCAGGGATATCCTGAGGGTTACATTCACAAGCTCAGGCAATCCTATAAATGACCTGGTTATGTACTTCTTTATTCCGACAGTTTTCATGATATTATTCGTAGTTATAATAACAGGCAAGCTGCCATATCTTCAGAACAACAGTAAGATGAGGCTTCTGTTTGCAATTGCTGTTTATTTATACATTATATTTGGAGGCTATTTCCAGTTCTTTGTTTCATTGTCAGGGCCTGTGCTCATGATACTCATATTTTTCCTGGGCATCCTGTGGTTCATAGGCGGTCATTTTGGCGGTAAAAAAGGCATGCCTGGTGGAGGTGGCGGATCACAACAACCGCAACACTATGCTTCTGCTGGTGCAGCAGGCAGGTATGCACACTATGAAAACATGGGATGGCAAGACTTGCGAGTAGAGGAAAAGAGGATAGAAGCAGATATTAAATCTGTAAATGACCAGATAAAAGAATCGCATAGAAATAAAGAAGCTGGCAGATTAGAAGAATTAAGAGGCAGGCTAGCAATGCTAACTGGAGAACTGAATGAAGTCAGAGTACAAAAGGATGTTGCCAAGAAAACTGCACGCAGATTTGGCCTAGCCAGCTAACAGGTAATTATTATGTTCTTCGAAAGCGAGTTCCTTACAACAGTCTCATCTTTTCTCTTTGTATTTGCTATAATATACGCCATATTTGTGTATAGCAAACTATTCTCAGAATCAAGGAATGCAGCTGTGCTTATCTCCCTGGTTATAGCCTTTTTTGCAGTTGCATACTCGCCCTTTGTCATCTATATGCAGAATTACATGCCAATAGCTGCATTAGTTCTTGTCTTGGTTTTCTTCGCTGTGCTTGTCAAAAAATTATTTTTTGAAGGAAAGGAAGGAGGACAAAAAAAAGAAAAGGACGCAGTTCCAGCAATTGTTGTGCTTGCTGTTCTGCTTATTGTGTTAGGCCTGCTCTGGAACAGGATAGGCATAAGCATTTCAGGCATATCATCCGAAAGCCTTCTCTGGATCATAGGAATATTTGTTATAATATTGATCTTCATAGCAGCTTACAAGCACCCGACACCGCCAAAACAGCATGAGTAAATATATAAGCATCTGATGACAAATAGAATAGGAGGTAAACAAATGGCAGACCCGTTTACAACAATGATGGATCAACTAGCAAATATGGGATTCTTTACCTTTCTCCTTCCGTGGCTGTTCACCTTTGCAATAGTCTACGGACTATTAGCCAAAGTAAACCTATTCGGAGGCAGTAATAACAGGATATCAGCACTGATAGGGATAATAGCTGCATTCTTCATAACACCATATGCAGGTCCTTGGTTAGCAACATATTTCACGTCTATCTTTGGCGGCTCAGCAATCATACTAGCAGGATTATTGACCATAGTATTGTTTGCAGCCATGATAGGAATAGAGCCTAAGACAATCGGAGCAAAGAAATATGGAATACCTATTATCGCAATAATAGGCATAGTCCTGTTCTTCTTTGCAATAGGCGGTGACCTGGGTGCTTTCGGAGGAACAACCATCGGCAGCAACACAATTGTGACAATAATATTCATAGTAATCCTGTTAGCAGCAATATGGCTAGTAATCAAGGGCGGAGAAGGCGAAAGCGACGATGAAAAGAAAAAGAAAGCAGCAGCAGGCGGCGCACAACATACTTAATAGATAGTAATTTCAGCGTGATCCCAGATGAATCCTTTTGAAATGCTAGTGGTGAATCTGAACCAGATGGGCTTTTTTGGTTTTTTATTACCATGGTTATTAATGTTTGCTGTAACCTATGGCCTGCTCTTGAAGAGCAAGGCCCTGGGTGAAGACCATAAAATAATAGGCGTTGTCTCACTTGTTACAGCCTTCTTTGTAGTCGGCTTTGGCGGCATAGCCCTAGGCACTTTCTTCCAGAATATATTCGGAATAGCATCCATGCTCATAGCTGGCATTCTTGTAATCGTACTTTTCGTCTCAATGGCAGGCGGAAATATAACCAAATTTATGGAAAGCAAGAGCATAATAGCCCTGATATTTGTTATTGGAATAATTGTTTTTGCAGTAGCCCTTGGCTCTATCGGCGTTAGTGTCGGTTCTGATGTAGTTGCAACTATCTTTATAGTAATAATCATGGGCATTGCAGTCTTCTTCATTGCCTCTGGAAAATAAAATGCTATTTCGTTCGCCGTTTTACGAAGTTGCGTTAGCAATTTGGGAAAATCTGCGGATTTTCCGTAAAACTGCTGTTGTGCGAGTTCTTGAAAAGAACCGAGCGAAGCGTAGAGTCACAGCAATATTGAAAAGCAACTGAGCGAGGGCGGTTTTTGAAAAGCTTAAATACTTTATATTCAAACGACAAATAATGTGATTTAAAATGCCGGAAATAGGTTATACTCAAGAACTAGAAAGAAATTATAGAAGAATAATGGAAATAGCCTGCAATGTCGCATTTAGACATACATTGCCCTCTCAGATATATGTTCTTATTCAAGACCCTGAAACAGGTAAACGGTTTATCTCTTCTGTTGAGATTGAATATACCGGTGAACCCCCGAGATTATCTAGAATATCAGGAAGCTCTTGGATAGGGGAACGAAAAGATGGGGGGACGCCTATGCGCACCGCAGATATATTGTTAAAACATTATCCTGGAACCGCACTAGTCTGTGATGAAGAAATAGCAAAAGAGCTTGACCGAAATTCTTTAGTTTGGTTCAGTAAAGATCATTATAGATTAGTAGGAAGACCAGAGGGGGTTCTTGAATTGTATACACCATATAAGTCAAAGAACATTTCAGGGCTACCTCCTGGAGTTTATGGACAACTATTTGAAGAATGATATTTTCCCGAGCCCGCCGCAAAATAATATATTCTATGATTTCGCACAACTAATTATTTTAAGAATAAATTAAGCTCTCTTGCTGTTTAGTCTCTAAACAGGTGCCCTTTCCTTCATTTCATGTATTATACTAGAAAGGCTTTCTATATTTCTTGTTAATGACGGAAGGAATTGCCTGAAAGCCTTTTCAAGGCCGCCTACCCTTGCCTCAAGATCTTCAAGCCTTGCAGAAATATCTGACATCTTGTTGTCTATTTCCTTTGTAGGAAAATCCCGCTGTTCTGTATCAGCCCTACTTTCCAGGCGCTTTGTAATCTTATCTATATTATCAAACTTCTCTTCAAACCTATCCAGTTTTTCTGTAAGCCTCTGCCACTTCTCTTCAACCACACCCTCTACTAATTCCTCAACTATCACATCTGATCCAGGAAGATCCAAATCTTCTGTTGTTTCGTTCAATAATTCAGGTATTGATGCAGCTGACTCAGGCACCGTTTCTGGTGCCTCACTTCCATACATATCCTCAAGTGCAGATGATCCACCTCTATATTCATCCACAGCTTCTCGCTGAACAGGAGCCTGGGCATATCTATTCATAGTAGATGCAGGACCTGTAGGCCTTTCACCTACACCCTCTTTTACTGCCTCCAGCATCGCTCTTTCTATGTCCTCATAGCTGTACCCTTCTTTCTTTAGTTTCTTTATTATGTCCTTGTCACTCATTCCCATAGAGCTCATTTCACGGATTCGGTCAATAGGAATAGGCATTCCGCCTGAAACCTTTTTTCTGAAAAGCATTCTTATTTCCTCCTCTTAAACCCTTCTTAATTCCTTTTCAAGTTCTTCCTTGGTCACAAACTCCTGTCTTATTGGGCTGAGAAGCTCAAACATCTTCTCAACCTCTTTTATATCCCTTCTTCTTGCAAAGGTGCTAATCTGCTTATTTATTTTTTCAATATTATTTATTAAGTTTGTTATATCAATACCCATATCTCTTATGCTCTTGTCTACATCAAATAGCTTGCTGTTTATTTTTTTTATCCTGTTTAGATTCGTTTCCTCTAATGAAGCAGTCCTTTCTTCTATGGCTTGAACCCTCTGTTCCAATTCCCTCAGGCGCCTGCTTTCGTCATTGCTTCTCCTGACCAATTCCTGAAGGATTATGGTGCTTCGATCTTCTTCCCTAGGCATATTATCAGCTAATTTATTATTTCTCTATAATAAGTTGTTTTTCCCTATTTATTAAGTTATCCTTCAGATTAGCCTGATACCAAAGAAAACCTTTTAGTTTTCATGATGATTAGTAATAGTATGGTATGTGATTACGAATACGATGAAGACAATCAGACAATAAGAATTAATTGCCTCGGCTGCATCTATGGTGCATCTATAGAAGACTTCGATGTATGCATGGCAAAGACCATAGATAAACTGCTTGAGGTAAAAAAGCTGGTTCGTGTCGTCCTTGCCGAGACGCGCGAACACGAATACGACTTTCCTGAAGTAAAATTATTGTTTGAGATTGCCAATGCCATAGAAAAGATAACAAGGGACCGGATAATCTCCCTGAGGAATATAGTTGTAAAAAACTGTGAAGACGACGCAACAGAGAGATACACCTTTTTGCAGAGCATCCTGAATGAATTAAAATATGACCCTTTGGAAGCATACAAAAAGCTCTCCCGAGAGATACGACACACAAAAGTAAAGGCTGAGAGAGAGGAAGACCAATTAAAAAAAAGCTGCTATGAGCATTATGTCAATAATGCGCTTATGCCCATACAAAATATTCTTGACAAATGTGAAATGATTAGGATAGCCAAACCAGACCTGGCAAAGCATAAGGACAGATCCCTTTACAGGAGAATCTTCCATCCAAGTGTAAGGCCAAACTTCATGTACACAAGATATGTGGCAACACCGCCGATTAATGCAGAATTGCTTGAAAGGTATAAGGTAGGTAAAACAGACGTAGAAATATACTCTCTGCCTGGCAAGGTAAGAAAGCTTTATCATATAATACCTCCAGAATTCAGGCTAAGGGAAGAAGAGTACACTTTATTGGATAATGCAAGGAGATACATAGGCAAGCATGAACCGCGCGAAATAGCAGAACCTGAAAGAATACGGGAAAATCTTTTTAGAATCGGTCTTGACATGCTCAGAGACCTGTCAAAAAATTCAGGCATGGACATAACTGATGATCGCCTTAACGAGCTTGCCAATATACTTACGAGATATACAGCAGGTCTTGGCACTCTTGAATTACTGTTAGAAGACGAGAACCTTCAGGACGTGAGCATTAACTCACCTATTGGTCAGACACCCATATACATCTTTCATAGTAAGCATGAGCAGTGTGAAACTAATATAGTTCCTAGTATGGAAGATGCAGATTCTTGGGCAACAAGATTTAGGTTGCTATCAGGTCGTCCTTTAGACGAAGCTAATCCTGTCTTGGATACAGAAATTAATATATCTGGTGGAAGAGCCAGGGTAGCAGCAATAACAAGAACCTTATCGCCTGAAGGCCTAGCCTTTGCCTTTAGAAGGCATAGAGACAAGCCATGGACCCTTCCTTTGTTCATTAATAATAATATGCTTGATCCGCTATCAGCAGGTCTTATATGGTTCTTGATTGATGGAGGAAGAACAATACTCATAGCAGGAACCAGAAGCAGTGGTAAAACCTCTTTTTTAGGTTCCTGTATGGTCCAGATCATGCAAAAACTCAGAATAATCACAACAGAAGATACCCTAGAGCTTCCAGTAGCTGCATTAAGAGATCTTGGATATAATATAGAAAGGCTGAAAAGCCGTTCTGTGATTACGCACGTGGAAACAGAGTTGCCAGCAGAAGAGGTCCTAAGAACTGCCCTGCGTTTAGGTGACTCATGTCTCATAGTAGGCGAGGTCCGTTCAGTAGAAGCCCTTGCCCTTTACGAAGCAATGAGAATTGGTGCCTTAGCCAATGTTGTTGCCGGCACTATACACGGCGATTCTGCTTATGGCGTCTTCGACCGCGTTGTAAATGACCTGAAAGTCCCAATAACCTCCTTCAAGGCAACAGATATTGTAATAGTATGCAACATGCTGAAAACACCAGACGGCCTTCATTCTTTCCGCCGCATTACAGAAATTGCAGAGGTCAGAAAGCACTGGAAAAATGACCCAATGGAAGAGGGCGGCTTTGTAAATCTTTTTGAGTATTCTGCAAAAGATGATAAATTAAAACCAACCAAAACCTTGCTGATGGGAGAATCAGTTATTCTTAATGACATTGCCTCTCGCATAAGAGAATGGAAAGGAAGGTGGGATGCTGTCTGGGACAATATCAAGCTCAGGGAAAGAATATTGCAAACCCTTGCAGCTTATGCAAAAGCCGGCAACAAGCCTGATCTGCTAGAAGCACAGTTCGTAATTCAGTCTAATAATCAGTTCCATATAATAAGCGATGCAATAAGAGAAGAGCTAGGCGAACTGAATAACGACATGATCTATGACCGCTGGTTTCAGTGGCTGCAGAAACATTAATTAATGAAATAAGTTGCTTAATGAGGCTGCCAAGAAATAACATGCAACCGGCAACTGAGGAAAATAGATTAAATGATATAAAACATCAACCGGTTTTTCTATATAAAATAATTTATCTTTTCTTTTCGCCCTAACAGTATGACCAACACCCGGCAAAAAATCCTGAATCTGATACCCTCTAAAACTTTTTGGAACTTCACTAGACGCTGAAGTTGCTGATGCTATATGACTACTTAATCTCATAATTGTCCACGCTTTAGAGTAAAGACGCAATTTATTTAAATCTCATCGATACCTTGTTCCATGACTTAATTCAAGAATTCTTCTAATTTATATTAAGCCCGACCAATAATTATTATACGCTTTTATTAGTCGTGAGCTTATGCCTATAAAAAGAGAAGAACCTTTTCAGTACATAAAAGCCAGACCAAAAAAGAGTGCAGACCTGGCCTCAAGAGAGTACAAGCTCTTCTTGGAGGAAGAGCAGTTTGCATCCCTGCCAAGAACGCTCTATGAAAAAGCCTGCAGGTCTGCTGAAAAATTAATAAAAGTCAGCCCAGACAAGAAAACAGGAAAGATCCTACAGGAAGCCATCGACTTTTCGCACCTGAAGATAACCCCATCTGGTGTTGCATCCCTTACCATTATATTTGCCTTCTTAGTCTGCTGCTCAACTCTGGTATCATTGCTTCTAAAAATCTTCTTTCATGTGCCAGGCCTTTCTTTAGGCCATGCTCTTCTGGTAATGTTCATTGCAATGCCCTTCACTTATTATCTGTACGAGTACCCCCTGCGGCTGAAAAGAAGGTATGTGATGGAAGCAGGCTCTGGAGTTGTAACCATGGTAATGTATATTGCCATGTTCATGAGAAATGTTCCAAATCTTGAAGGCGCTGTAAGATTCGCATCAGAGAACCTGACAGGAACCCTTGGCTTTGAGCTCAGGAAGCTTGTCTGGGATGTTGATGTAGGCAACTATCTGACAGTAAACGAAGCCTTGACATCTTATGCAGACAAATGGAAAAAAAACAAGAACTTCATCGAGGCTGTGGAGATAATAATAGCATCCATGCAGCAGACAGAGGAAAGGAGAATCCCGATGCTGGACGAGGCTGTTGATGTGATTCTTGATGGCAACAGGGAAAATGCCAAGCACTTCAACCAGTCACTGAGAACACCTGTAACAGTTATACATGCCATGGGTATAATCCTGCCTGTTATGGGCCTGATCCTTTTCCCGCTTGTAGCTATATTCCTTAAAGTTGAGTCAAGCGCCCTGCTCATAGGTTACGATGTTCTGTTGCCCATTGCTCTCTTTTTCCTTATAAATCACGTCTTGGAAAAACGCCCGTCAACCTTCAGCAAAATAGAAATAGTTGATCATCCTGACATGCCACCTGAAGGCAAGTTTTTGTGGAACAGAAAGCCAGTATCGGCCTGGATCCCTGCTCTTATAGTAGGCCTTGTTGTCATAACCCTTGGTGTAATATTTTTACTTGCTGGCCTGGATGAAAGATTAGCTGCTATCATGGTAACAGGAGGCATCGCCTATGGCCTGGGCATATATTTTAAACTGCTTTCCTACCAGCGCATGGACCTGAGAACTAAGGTAATGGAAATAGAGAACGAATTCACGGAGTCGCTTTTCCAGTTAGGCAATCAGGTATCAGGCGGCGTGCCTATTGAGCTCAGCCTTGAGCACAATGTAAGAAGAATTGAGAATCTGAAGATAAAGGACCTTTTCCAGAAAGCCTTGAATAATATGAAAACCATGGGTCTTACCTTCGAACAGGCCTTCTTTGACCGGGAGTACGGAGCCATAAGATACTACCCATCAAGGCTCATAAGCTCTGTGATGCGAACTGTAACAGAGTCAGCCAAAAAAGGCATGAAGACCGCATCCATAACCATGCTATCAGTCTCGAGATATCTGAAAAATATACACAAAACACAGGAAGAAGTCAAAGATACACTTAGCGATACCATAAGCTCCATGAGATTCCAAGCCATCTTCCTCTCGCCCATGATAGGAGGTGTTGTGGTTACCCTTGCTCTTGTAGTATTAAAAATCATGGAGCAGATGTCAACCACCATAAAAGGCATGCCAATAGAAGTTGGCTTCTTATCATCTATTTCAGAAGCCAGCATAACCCCGTTTCAGTTTATATTTATTGTTGCAGTATATATGATAGAAACGTGCATCATACTTTCAATTTTTGTGAATGGTATAGAAAATGGTGAAGACCCGATCGGCAGGAACGACACAGCAGCCAATTACCTGATGGTTGGTTTTTTAATATTCGCAATAGTAATTTTCTTCACCCTGATGATATTTGAGCCTATGATAAATATCGTTATGCACTAGCGTACGTCTAAGGAGTAGATTTTGTGAGAATAGCCATGTTCACAGATACATATGAACCGCAGGTAAACGGAGTTGTCACGTCCATAAAAAGATTTACCAGCGAGCTGAGAAAAAGGGGACATGAAGTATATATATTTTCACCAGCCTCGCCAGAGTTAAAGAAAAGTAATTTAACTCACGGCTTTAGGTCGATAAGCTTCAGGAACTACCCTGAATACAGGATAGCCCTGCCATTAATAAAGGGGTGTCAAAAAAAATTTGATGTTATTCATGTGCATTCACCCCTCAGTGTCGGTTTAGCTGGTGTTGCCTTAGCAAAATATTACAAGATACCCCTGATAGGAACGTTTCACACCCAGCTCCCAGAATACATGCATTACCTTATCAAAAGAGAACGGATAAGAAAAATAAAGCCAATAGAAAAAATAACCAAGAGGTTTGCATGGAAATACTGCTCGTGGTTCTACAACCATTGTAATTGTGTAATAGCGCCAACTGAAGATATGAAAGAAATCCTCAGCAAACATAAGTTTAGAAAAAGGATAATCGTACTGCCTACTGGAACAGATATTAAAAAAAATAAAAAATCTAGGAGTTTTTTAAGAAAAAAATACAGCTTCTCGCCCAGCGATAAAATAATTCTGCACGTTGGTAGAATAACCAAAGAAAAGAACATAGAAATAATCCTAGATGCCATGAAAACCGTAATCAAAAAGAATGATGCAAAATTAATAATAACCTCAGACGGACCTATGAGATCAGAACTGGAAAAATACGCTGAAGCTCTAGGCATATCAGACAATGTAATATTCACTGGCTATATATCCGATCAGACCCTGAATGACTACTATAAGTTATCTGATATATTTGTAATGGCTTCCAAAACAGAAACCCAGGGCATTGTTCTTATAGAAGCAGCAGCTAACAGCCTGCCATCTGTTGTTCTTGATGCAGATGTTACAGCTGCTTTTGTAAGGCAGAATAAAACTGGATTAGTCGCAAACAAAAAGGATTTTGCCAAAAAGATACAGGTCCTTATGAATAACAATAAAATTAAAAACAACCTGAAAAAAAACTGTCTATCAGCAGCAAAAAAATATGACATAAAAAAATGCACAGATGATCTAGTTCAAGCCTATTCAGAACTGATAAGCAGAACTCATTGATATTTCAGCCTTGCATAACTCTTTTTCGGTATAGGCAAGCCAAGAATAAGTCTCAGGTCACCGTTCAGCCACGTCATCAATATCTTTCTATATCCTTGTTTTTCCATCCTCCTCGTGGATAATTTAACGTAAATGCTCCTGTCATATTTTATCCTTCCTATTTTTGCCAGCCTGAAACCAAGATCAGCATCATCTGAAAAAGACAGATTCCTGTAACCACCTACTCTAAGAAATTGCCTTTTTCTGAAAGCTGTGTTGCCGCCACCAAGGCAATAAAGGTGAAAAAATGATGCAAAGTGTATTATATTCTTTAGGAAGAAATATATAGCACGGGCTTTTGGGTCCTTTTCTACAGGCCCGTCGCTTCCGCATACAGCAACATATCTTTTATCCTCGAAGTGATTCAGCATCTTTTCCAGCCAGTCCCCTGACACAAGGCAGTCAGCATCAGTAGTAGCAATTATGTCTGCCTTTGCTATGCGCACACCGTCATTCCTTGCCCCGCCTATGCCCTCGCTTTTCTGCAGGATGAACCTGTCCACGTATTGTTTGGCTATCTTCTTGGTCCTGTCCGTGCTGCCCCAGTCAACGATTATTATTTCATATTCCTTTCTGGGTATAGTCTGTCTAGTAATTACCTTAAGGCATTTCCCTATATTTTTTTCCTCGTTATAAGTCGGTATTACAACAGATATTTTTTTTGTATATTTCATTTTCAAAACGCCTCATAAACTTCTGTTTTGAAAAGAGATCATCATAACCATCTTTGATCTCATTTTCAAAACGCCTCATAAACTTCTGTTTTGAATTGAGATGCATAGGGCATCTCATTTTATAATCCACTCTTTTCAGCAGACTTTTTTCCATCAAGTATTGATTTATCCATATTCAGGTATTCCCATTTGCCGAATCTTCCGATTGGTATAATGCCGATCTCATTCAGAAACTCGTGCATAATCTTCACGTTCTTACTGTGATTAAGATCATACACAACATAGGCATACATGGAGTTTGACATCTTCAAGACCCTTACCTTGTCGCCCTTTCTGACAATATCAGTCTTTTCCAAATCCTCTAGGAGTTTTTCCTTCCTTTTTTCAAAATTTATTTTTTTATCCTTCGGGTAGGTGTTCTCAACTATTATGGAACTCTCATGCTTAGGGCACATGTTCGGCGAAAGGTTCGATGAAATAATTATCCTGTTGAAGGTTATGTCTTTCTCAGGATAATAGATCCAGTGCTTGTCAGAAACCTTCGGCCTTTCTATAGCCAAGGCAAGGCATATTATTGAATTATAAACAAGATCCTTCGCAGCCTTTTCAACCCTGCCTGGAACATCATCTATTATTTTTATGAGTTCAGGTAGCGGCAATGATGAAAAAATCCTTTCTGCTTTTAAAGAAGTTCTTTCTCCTTTTCTCTCATAAATAACCCTGAGTTTATTCGCCTTTATCTCTTTTGCCTCTGAATCAAAAGAAATATTCAGCTTACTGGCTAATGCATCAGCCAGAGCCTGTATGCCGCCTTTTTTTGGATAATGAAAATAGGCATTCCCGCCAAACTTCTTGCCTACAGGCTTTTCAGCACCCTTCTTCATGTCTTCTATCTTTGGCGCAGGAACCCTGTCAGCTATCCAGTCAATGCTCATTTTCTTTAGGTCATATCTCCAGATCTTGGTGTTATATGGTATCATGTAATGCTTTGCAACGCCCTTGCCAAAGGTCTGGTTTATCCAGTCATGAAAGTTTTTGTAAGCCCTCTTTTTTCCAGTATCCCTTTCTTCAACGCCTCTTATGCATTCCTCTATTATATTTTTCGGAAGCCCATATAGGTTAACCTCAAACGGATATTCCACATATATGTTGTTTATGAATATATATGATTTCCTTTCATGCCAGAGCATGTTTCTGACAAGAAGCCTTGCATAAAGCTTTTTTACATATTCATCATTCGTGTAGAGAATATGCCCTCCGCCTATGTCAGTTGTATGGTCGTCGACAACAACGCTCCTGCACAAGCCGCCAACTGTCTTTTCCTTTTCTAAAATAAGATATTTGCCTTTAAGATTATGCGCAGCGCTCATTCCTGACAAGCCAGCACCGATTATAGCTATCATTTTAAAAACACCTCAGTGTTTTTGAAATCTTCATTTTCAAAACACCTTATAAATTTCTGTTTTGAATTGAGATGCATTATTTTTAATCTGGCATCTCATAACAAGCACCTTGTAGCAATTCTGACAGCATCATCCGAGCTATGCCTTGGTTTCCATCCAAGCCTCTTTATTTTATCTATCGAAAGATTGGTCTTGGGCACGTCGCCTCGCCATCCGCTACTTCCGCCAGTATATCTGAATTTAACGCCCTTTAATTTCATCTCCTTTACAACTATTTCTGCTATATCAGTTGCTGATGTCGCATCCCTGCTACCAAGATTGAAAATATTTACAATAGCATCTGATTTTTTTAGCGCAAAAAGCATGCCATAAATAGTATCATCCACCAGCATATAGGATTTCGTCTGCTTGCCATCGCCAAGTATCTCCATTTCTTTAGAATTCTTCCTTAATTTTTCAATGAAATCAAGTATAATGCCATGTGTCTGATTCCTGCCAACTATGTTCGCAAGCCTGAAGATCCAGCTCTTCATTCCAAAAAGCTTGCAGAATGCAGATATGTAAGCCTCGCATGCAATCTTGCTTGCAGCATAAAGCGATTCAGGCAACAGTGGACCATAGCCCTCAGTGACCAAGCTGCCTGTTATGCCATAAATAGCCTGGGATGATGCAAAAACAATTCTCTTAACGCCGTTCAGCCTCATGCACTGCAGCACATTGTTCGTACCTATTATATTCTGCTCTAAATCCAGGTCAGTTCCAGTGCCTCTTCTCACATCCGAGCATGCTGCAAGATGAAACACCATATCAATGCCCTTCATTGCCTTATTGAGATCGCCTCTGTCAAGAATATCGCCTATCAAAAACCTGAAATTTTTTTTATGCATGTGCTCTTTTAGAAATTCGCGTCTTCCTGTACTAAGGTTGTCTATCACCGCAACCTTGTTCCCTTCCTTAAGCAGCATGTCAACCAGATTCGAGCCTATAAAGCCTGCGCCGCCAGTGACAAGAATATTCATTTTCAAAACACCTTACCAATTTCTGTTTTGAAAAGATACTTCAACAAATTCACCGATATCATTTTCAAAACACCTTATAAACTTCTGTTTTGAATTGAGATGCTTCATAAATATACGGCATCTCATATCATCAGCCATATTTTATTATTTATTAGTATTTTTCATTATTTATAGTCAAGCCAAATACCCCGGCCAAAACCAGAAAAATACCCAGCCATTTAATATCGGATATTGCCTCAGCAAGAAAAATATAAGCAGTTATAACTGAAATAAGTATAGAAACACCTGTTATTATTGGAATGATTTTTGAAACATATCCTTGCAGCGCAAACTGCATCAGCAGAAAACCAGCAATTGCCAGCAACAGTGCAATCCATGCAGTTGGCGAAATTATAATTAATAATGAAACCTCAGCCATTGCTAATTTTGCAAATAGCGCAGCAATGCCAAGCAAAAAACCAGCTACTGTTGCAACTACAATATTGTTAGAAAAACCCCTGTTATTATCATAACCACGCAAAGCCATTCCCTCACCTTCATTTTCTCTTTAAAGAAAATAAAACCTGCAAAAACAGTTATCACTAGTGTCAGTGATAAAAAAACCTGCACCGTAGATAGTGGCGCATATATCATAGCAGTCAAGTAAGCCAGAATACCTATACCGCCAATACCAAGCGATGCATACCATTTCCTGCTTTTGAATAAATGCTTAAAAGAAAACCTCTTCCTTGCAGTTATCTTAGCTACAGCATACTTCTGCATTGCCGCAGATATGCCATAGCAGACAGCAGCAACAAGCGAAAGCAGTATTCCGAGCATATTATATTCTTATAGCTAGCTGTATAAAAATGAAAAAAAATACCAAATAGTTAAGTATTTAAAAGCTATGTTACTAAGAAGTAGTTAATTATAAGGTGATAGAATGGGTATGATTAAAGAGATTGTGGATATTCCCGTCCAAGCTATAAATTCAGTAGTTAATGCAGGTTTAAGCGCCTATCATGCAGCAACGCTGAATTTAGGTAGCTATTCGCCAAAAACAGATCCATCTCTTACTATTGCCAAGAATTTTGGTTGCATGGATACTGACATCAAGCGACCAATGAAAGGAGTTAGCATGATACTTTCAGGAGCTACCTATCTTGTTGTCGGCACTCTTACATCTCCTTTATATGTTTGGAACGAACTTTTTGGTAACAGAGGCACTATCAGAAGGGCAGTACATTCATATGATGGCAATATGGGGGATGTTCAGTTTGAGCCGGATTTTGCTGTGCTGAACAAAGCACGAGGAAGGCAAAATTAATAACTTTTTCATCTTTTTTGCTTTTTAAAATATTTCATAATTTTATTCAATTAAATATCTTACTATAATTATAGGTGGTTTTCATGCCAACGAAATATGAAACAGAAAATGCGGTTGAAACACTGGAAAAAGCGATGAAATATTTTGATGCACGCAGCAAAATAACGCTATCCTGCATGAAATGCCTTAAATCTTATATTGAAGATTACGGTTCAGGAATCCAAGAAGAAGCATACAAAAGTATCTTGGATCGGTTTGCACATAACTTGATTTACAGGGCATCAGTAGGTGCTATAAATTACTATGAGAGAAAACAAGAAATTCATGGAGAAGAAAGTTTAGAAATAGCCAGATATTTCAAGAAAGAAGCAGTAAAAAAAGAGATAGAACTATCACCATATGTCTTAGATAAATTTAATGAAGCTGAAAGAATACTCTCAGATGCTCGACATGCACGTAGCATGATATATCCAATAACAATATCTAGATAATTCCTAGTGCCCCCATCGGGAATTTCGTCGAGGTAGATAATATTTCTACCTAAGGGATGGTGAATCCCTTCAGGAAGGGATATCCCTTCCTACGGGTTCGAACCCGAACTAAAAGGTGTTTGCCTTAGCGCGATTTTCCGCAGGCGCTTTTTCTGGAAGCGCGTGCGCTCCTTTTTCGCAAGCCTTTTTTTCAGCTTTTCCGCCGGCGCTTTTCCTAAAAGGGCCGACCGCAACCTTTCGTCCTATCCGTTAGACTATAGGGGCACTGTATATGGAATAGCTTTTTAAGATTAAAAGATTAGCTTATTAGAGATAATAGAAATAATATGGAATAAGACTTAATATGGTCTAGACGAAGATGAACTGACGCACTTTGTGCGTCTATTTGGTTTGAAGTAAAAAGGGTAGGGGTATATGAAGTGCACATCATGTCATGAAAATCTGTTGTCCGAAGACAACTTCACAAAATTTTTATGTCCTTGCTGCCTCAAGGCAGAGATAGTCCGTTGCAAGTCCTGTAGAAGAAAGAGCAATATCTACGTCTGCCCTAAGTGCGGTTTTGAGGGCCCGTAACCCTGTTTTGGTGTCCTGTACCATTTTCTTTCTCTGTTAAATTTGTATAAAGTGTCTAAAAGCAGCATTATGTCAATAGTACCGTATATCAAGAATAGAAAAGGGAACAACAGCAGATCATCATTATCTAAAAACCTCGCGCATGCAACAAACATAATTATTATTCCGAGCAGCATACCTGACAACAAGATATAGTTTGGGAATAAAAAGAAAAGGACCAGAAAAATAACTGAAACCGGTGCTATCATTGCCCTTATTACCAGATAAGGCAAAAAAACAACAAGCTCTAGCAAAGAAAGATATCTTATGTAATGCTTTATCTCATCAGCAGTGCCCAGCCTCCATTTTTCCTGCTGCCTCCAGTAGTGGCTTATTTTATAAGGAACCAGTTCATGACAGTAAGCAGGCAACAGTTTTATCTTCTGTCCTGCCATGTAAAGCTTCATTGAAAAATTCAAATCTTCTGTTAGCGATTCACTGAAATCGCCTACTTTGTTGAGGATGTCCTTTCTTACCATTACATTCTTGCCAGGAACCAGAGCAGTTTTAAGAAGGCCTTCTATGCTTATCTCTAGGGCATTAAAGAAAGCAGCACCAAGCCTGCTTATCCTTTCTGAAAAACTGCCCTTGTTTATTGGAAGGCTTATGCCAGCAACAGCATTGCCGCCGGAAACAAGCAGCTTTATAGTATCCTTATTGACCTGGGAATCAGAATCCAAAAAATAGACTATATCGTTCCTGGCTTTTTTGACGCCAAGGTTTAACGCGATTGCCCTTCCGGGTTTTTTTACAGTAAATACCCTGGCATACCTTCTCGCTATCCTTCTTGTATTATCCTTGCTGTAATCAACAACAACTATATCCAGTTTTTTTCTCGGATACGAAGCCTTTAGCCTCTTTAAGGTATTTTCTATGACAGTCTCGTCGTCTCTTGTAGCTATTATAACAGAGATTTTAGGCAGGCTGCCCTTTGTTTTTGCATATTTTTTCCATTTCATGATATCAAACAGGAAAAGCAGATAATTCAGATGAATATAGAATAATATAATCATAGCAACTGCAAACATAAACATAATATCTATTATCTCATTTAACAAACTATATTTAAATTTTTTCGTGCATTAGTAGCGGTATGGGAGATGTTGCTATTACACTAAAGGTAATGCCAGAAAGCCCTGAAATCGATACAAAAAAGATGATGTCTGAAATAAGCTCAGCAGTAAAAAAGCTCGGCATTAATATAAAGAGCATTGAAGAAAAGCCGATTGCCTTCGGATTAAAATGTCTTGAGCTCCTTCTTGTAATGCCTGACCAGGGCGGGACTGATAAAATAGAGGAAACGATAAAAAAAATCCAAGGTGTTGCATCTGTAGAGTCCGGCAATATTACGCTGCTTTGAATTAACGGTCAAGTAAATGCCATTTTACAATATTTGCCATCTGTTTCAGTACTGTTGGAGAACTGGTATCAATAAGCTATATTTGCTCCAATTACAGGATCATAATAACCAAGCACAACACTACCATACATTTTATTATCACCCCATCTATTAGCTTTTACTAATATCATAAAGATTTTTAAGGCTTCATTCCGAGCCTTCTTCACTCTTTCTCACGTATAAATCATCCTCAAGCTTTTTGCCTGTATTCTTTTCCCATTCCTCTATTGATAATGCAAATTTCTTCTGGATTTTATCCCTGTATATCTGCGGCATCACGTTAAATGCGCAGAATGGTACTATAGGCATATTCTTGTCCGGCGTTGCATAGTGTATGCAGCATCGCTTGACGCGCTCTATGTCATAATTATACAAATCCTGGAAATGCATCATTCCAATGAAAAGGGCTTTGTGGTGGAAAACACCAAGCGATCTGTAGTCGTGCTTGATTACTGCCTTGTATAAAATATTTGCAAGATCCAGACCCTTTGGCTGCTTCTCTTTGTCTACGAATGAGCGCATCTTGTAAAGGAATTTTACTCCAACCCAGTATCTGCTTTTGCCGCTTCTTATTTCCTCAGCCTTTTCCTTCAGGTATTCCATGAGCCCATCAACATCAACAAACCTTGTTATAGGCAGCATCCTTCCATTATCCTCTAGTATATAAGTAGCCATGCCGCATGCAAAATGCGAGCTTAGCTCGTACCGTGGCCTCTGGGTAATAGCCTCTATGAACCTGCTTACCGGAAGTACAGAAGGTACAGTATAGAAATCCTCCTTGCTTATCTCACCATTGGTCTGCTCTTCTATTCTTTCTATCGCATCAGGTATAGTTATCCTGTATTTATTTCTCGTTTCTCTTGGCATCCTGCCAACAAGAGAAACTGGCTGAAAATTAACCCCTCTTATTGCATCTATATTGTCAAAGCTGAATCTTAGTATATCTCC
>Ga0315277_10000101_pt1 | contig 142315 bp, 131 predicted proteins | sample YL17G05_15_MG_FD_203695 | JGI IMG/M metagenome (GOLD analysis project Ga0315277, IMG submission 203695) | Sediment microbial communities from Yellowstone Lake, YNP, Wyoming, USA - YL17G05_15 | ecosystem: Environmental > Aquatic > Freshwater > Lake > Sediment | place: USA: Wyoming | collected...
CGCACGATACGCCGGATCAGGCGTGTATCTGTTGTGGAGACACGATTGTGACGGTCAAGATTCAATTGGGTCAGCGCCGAAACGTAGATGCGGAACGCATGTCTGCATAATGACTCGGGGATCAGTTCAGGGTTCAAGCCGTGAATACCCTCAAGGATGATCAATTGCCCGCGGTTCAAATGGATCCTATCACCTGGTTCACGCATGCCAGTCTTGAAGTTAAATTTCGGAAGCCTCACTTTCTCACCGGCAGTCAGTTGCTGAAGATGCTCGGCGAGCAACTTTAGATCCAGCACTTGAATGGATTCAAAATCAAATTGGCCAGCATCATCGCGGGGTGTTAAGTCACGCTCAACGAAATAGTTATCCAATCCAAGGGGGAATGGGGAAATGCCAAGGGCAAGCAATTGGATACTGAGCCGCCGTGAGAACGTGGTTTTACCTGAAGAAGAGGGACCAGCAATCAGAATAATCTGGATCAGGTCATGACGTTCGATGATCTGTCGTGCTATATCCGCAATATGTTGTTCATGCAACGCTTCGGAAACCAGAATGATTTCATGACTGCGTCCAGTTTCAATGGCATCATCGAGAGCGCCAACATTATCAATACCGAGGCGTGTCAGCCAATCACCATATTGACGAAAAGACGCCAGTAATTTTGGATAATCGGGAAGGGGTAATAATTCCATTGGCTCTTGGCTGCGAGGGAATCGCAGGGTGAACCCCCCATTTGTGGAGAGCAGGTCAAACCAGCGCAAATAACCCGTCGAAGGGACCATGTAGCCATGGTGATAATCCATCTGATCTCCCAGCCGGTATAGGGTCAAATAATCCTTGCGGCGGTGGTTAAGCAGATTAACCTTATCCTGGTATCCACGTGACTGAAAATAATCTATAGCCTCCTTCAAAGGGATTTCCTTTCGAATAAAAGGAAGATCGGCATCGATCAATTCCTGCATATGAGCTTTCAAGGTAGACAAATCAGAAGTGGAGAGCGGGGGTCGACCGCTGATCTGGCAATAATATCCACCGGAGGAAACCGAATGATCTATGGTCAATTTACTCTTGGGGTGGAGGTCGCTAAACGCCATTTCGAGCAGAAAAGTAAGAGATCGGCGGTAGATACGCATACCATCAGGATCAGCCATTGTCACGGGTTCGAGAACGCAATCCATCTTAATTGGATAAGTTAATTCTCTTAAATCACCATTTACGATGGCACCGACGACTGGTGCAGGTAGACTGGATGCAATGGCTGGAAAAAAATCACCCGCGCTGGAACCTCGGGGACCGGAAAGGACACGACCATCAGTGAGATGAACCTCGACCTCGGGTCGTGGCTGGACCAGGTGTATGAAAGAAGGCTTGCTCATATCTCTCATTTCTTGACGAGGAATGGATATTTTATCACCAATGGAGAGTAATTCAATATTCTGGGAAATGATAAATACCTATCCGGGTCAATGGAAAGAAAATAAAACCTTATAACAGGGATAACAACTTTTCTGGTTTGTGGGCAAAATCAGAACATGGTACTGCCCCCTCTGTTAAAGCGGTCAAGGTGTCATTCAGGAGCCTGTTGACCGGTGTTGGTACGCTATATTTTTCTCCGGCACGCACGACCGCACCATTCAACCAATCCACTTCGCTCCTGCCGCGTCCACCATGCAGATCAATATGGAAAGATGGCATCTTGCTGCCACGCCCGCTGCTGAGCATCCTGGCAACCAGCGGGCGGACAAACACAGGCAAATGGCTGAGAGTGGCTAAAGCCCTTACCGGTGTTCCCGGGAGGTTAATTGGATTGATTTTTTGTGCGGTCATGACTGCCAGCGCTTCCTGGAGTTGACACATCTCAAGGTTGTACAGGCCAGCGTTATTAAAAATCTCTGCCGGAGGCATATCAAGAATGGCAGAACTCGCGTTGGAGACCAGATTGGTTAATAATTTAGACCATTTCATGTCCGTAGAACAAGGGAAAAGATGGGCTTTGAGCATTGCCTCATCCAGGCTGGTGACGAGGCTTTCCGATAACGGGTGCCCGGACGCTATACCCAGGCCGCGCAGGCGTTCGAGGATGACATCTCCGGCTGCCCGGCGGCCAACCGAACTTGTCAATGTGCCATAAATGACTCTATCAGTACCAAGTACACTGGCGATGGCAGGTTCATTGTCCACACCATTCTGCAGACACAACACGGGAGGCATTTTATCGGCGTATGGTTTTATTGCCTTCAGTGCGCTGGCAGTATCATAAGATTTTATGGCAAAAAGGGCAACATCAAAGAGTCCAAAAGAGAATGCCTCGGCCAGAGAACCAATAAAAGTGAGTGTTGATGGATCGAGAAGAAATGCCTCCGAGATCTTTCTTCTTTCATCAATTGTCATATCCAGCCTCAGCCCACGCTGCCGGAGTTCAGCAACCACATCCGGTCGTTCCAGGAAAATCACCTTGTGTCCGGCTAATGCCAGACTGCCACCAATATATGTGCCAATGGCACCAGCACCGAATGACAGTATTCGAAGAGATGACCTGGATGAATGCATAACTCTATGAATATTATTCTTTCAAGGGAGATGACCGGTGGGGAAAATCTTATTATTTTCCCTGTTCTTGTTCAGGATATATCTTTTTTATCAGGTATACAGGCCGTCGTTTTACTTCTTGAAAGATGTAACCAATATAAATACCGATGAAACCGAGTAAAACCATCAGCATTCCACCAACGATCAGGACGATAAACATTAGTGAGCTCCAGCCTGGTGCCAGCAAAGACTGGCGACCGCTTACCCAGAAACTGAGCACGTACAGCATCTCGAGAAAGGCTAAAAGAAGCATCAGCCCTCCCATACTAACACCAATATAGAGAGGTACCAGTGAAAACGAAAATATCGCATCAAGCGCCAGCTTGACCATTTTGTGTGGTGAATATTTGGATTGTCCACCAAACCGTTCACTGGGATGATAGGGCAGGATTATGCATGGGTAACCCATCCAGGCAACCATGCCTCTTAAAAAGCGATGATATTCCGGCATTGAATTGAGGGCATCTACAACCTGACGTGACATGGCGCGGAAATCCGCTGTTCCAGGTTCCATGCGTGTTCCGCTGATTTGGTTGATCAGGTGATAGAAAGTATCCGAGGTCCATTTCTTGAAGGATATTCGCCGGTCTTCATTCACACGTTGCGTTTGAACGATATCATACCCCTGTAATACCAGATTGATCATTTGAGGAATTATCTCAGGCGGGTGCTGGCCGTCCCCATCCATGGTGATAACAATCTCACCCTGCGCATTGGCCAGTCCAGCTGTAATAGCTGCCTGGTGACCAAAGTTTCGGCTCAATTCAATCACCCTCACACGTGCATCATTCCTGACCAATATAACCAGCGATTGAGCCGTTTCATCTGTCGACCCATCATTGATGTAATAAATCCTAAAAGTACATGTCTGCTCATCAATGACAGAGCAGATCTTCTTGTGTGTTTGTTCAAGAACACCAGCTTCGTTAAATACAGGAACGACTATGGCGACCGTCGGGTTTGATTTTTTGTCTGAAGAGATAGTCACGGAGCCTCACTGAATAATTCAGGAAGTCATTTTACTTTATTCATGATTGCAAAATAGTAACGCAATTTTGCTGTGCATGGACCAAAATAGCCGGATCCGGGATATAACCTATAAACCCTCATCAGCAAGCTCTAACAGGTAATCTCCATATCCATTATATTGTAATTGCTTGGCTAGTGATCGGAGTTGATTTGCATCAATAAAACCCATGCGGTAAGCGATTTCTTCCGGGCAGTCGATCATCAATCCTTGTCTCTCTTCCACCGCTTGAATGAAATTGGCTGCCTGTAGCAGCGTTTCGTGAGTTCCGGCATCCAACCAGGCGATACCACGCCCCATTTGCTGGACATGCAGGAGGTCACGTTCGAGGTAGATACGATTGATATCTGTGATTTCCAATTCGCCGCGGGCAGAAGGGGTTAAATGGGCAGCCAGCTCAAGCACCTGGTTGTCATAAAAATAAAGACCCGGCACGGCGTATTTGGATCGCGGGTGTTGAGGTTTCTCTTCGATACTGGTCGCTTTGCCATTTTTATCAAATTCCACTACACCGTACATTCTGGGATCACGAACTGGGTAGGCAAAGATGATCGCACCTTCCTGGAGTTGTGAGGCTTTATGCATCTGGTTCCATAAATCATCGCCATAGAAAATATTGTCACCCAGTATCAGGGAAACGGTAGCATCTCCTACAAATTCTTTTCCAATAATAAATGCATCTGCAAGCCCACGGGGTTGGGATTGTTCAGCATATGAGAACGAGACACCCCACTGGCTTCCATCATCCAGCAAACGACGATAAAGAGGCAGATCATTGGGAGTACTGATCAGTAACATGTCGCGAATCCCCGCCAGCATAAGCATTGACAAGGGATAATAAAGCATCGGTTTATCGTAAACCGGCAGAAGCTGCTTGCTGATGCTTATCGTAAGCGGAAAAAGGCGGGTACCACGCCCACCAGCCAGAATAATTCCTTTCATGTCAGATTCTCTCCCAGGTCATAATATTTTTTCTACCCATTCAAATACTCTCGTTAAGAAAAATATTTCAAAGATCATTGGAACTGATCAAAAACTACCCCGTGCCGGTCGCTCATGATCTCCAGTGACCGTTTAACTTCGTCCTTCTTTTTAGTCTCTTCCCATCCAAGGGTATCACCGAGGGCTTCTGCCAGTTCATCGATACTATCGCGGGTCAATCGCCCGAGCATCGCCAGCAATGAACGCCGCAGGAGGAGATCGTCTAAACCGACGATTTTTTCATTCTGGGCAAGGAATGCAATCTCGCGTCGACTGTAATCGGGCAAGGTCTTCAATGGTCTATCTTTCCCTTGAGCAATGAAGGCGCTGATATCCTCTACGCGTGTTCCATAACGCTCGAAAAGAACATCCAGTCTCTCCAGCGGAAGATTGTTTTTTACATGCAACCCGTCGAGCCATCTTGATCTCTCTTTGGATGTAGGTGGATAGTTACGCCCTCCACCGATAGGGAGGGATCTGGTATCCTTTTGTCGGCTCAAGTTGAAGTATTTTAATACTTTATTGGTTACCATTTCAGAGAAAGCGCGGAAGGAAGTCCATTTCCCGCCGACCAGCGAGTAGACGGGGAAATTCATTCCAGATCCTGCACCATTAATCACCTGGATGCTATGGTCACGACTGATCTGTCCGGAAGTTTTGGCAGAACTGGCTGGCAGGGGGCGTACACCTGAGAATCGGAAAACGATCTGGGAATGGTCAACCATTATATCAGGGAAGACCCGATTGACCATTTCCAGGAAATAACCTGTCTCAGAATCGGTGCAACGGGCATCATCTGGATTTTCAATAGGAATGTCGGAGGTACCAACCAATACTTTATCATACAAAGGAAAGATCAAGACAATCCGACCGTCCTTGTTCTCGAAAAAGAACTCGTGGTTGCCAATGGCTGCACGTAGTTCGGGATTATTAAGGACTAGATGAGAGCCTTTCGTTCCACCTATAAAGTGGGTTGACAAACCCAGAGCTTGGTTGGCGAGATCAATCCATGGTCCAGCCGCGTTTACCACCAGCCGCGGGTTCACATCGAAGGTCTGACCAGTCAATGCATCCTGCAAAGTCACGATATCGCCCTTGGCTCCTACCAGTTCAACATAATTGAGGGCACGTGCATGATTTCCTTCCCCCTCTGCATCCAGTAGTAATTCGATGGTCAGGCGTTCAGGACTCAGGATGGAACTATCGTAATAAGTTGCAGTACAGATTACTTTCTGATTCAGTTGGTTCCAGCAATCCAGTGATTCTTTTTGAAAGCGAAAAAGGTGACGAGGAACTGTATGTTGTTTACGTGTGAAGGAATCATACAGGATCAAACCAAGCTTGATGACAACGGCACCGCGTTCGGCAGGCTTGCTGAGCAGCCTGAGAAATTTAAGTGGGGCATTGAACAATCCCGAAAACCACTTGAAAATGGGAATCGTTGTTGGCAACGGACGTACAAAATGCGGGGCGTTCTCGATCAAGGAATTGCGCTCTTGAACGGCCTCACGAACCAAATGATATTCTCCATTTTCGAGATAGCGAATACCGCCATGCGCCATATGTGAAGAGGCCGCACTGGCACCGGAACAAAAATCGAGGCGGTCTATCAGCAGGACATCCACACCCTGGAGAGCCAGATCACGAAACGTACCAACACCATTGATGCCGCCGCCGATGATAAGGACGGAGACCTTAGGATTATCTCTTATGGAAGATAAGGTTTCCTGGCGATTCATAAAATATGATCAAATCCAATTGAATGTGCGCGTGACGGCTTTCTTCCAGCCGGCATAACGGTTTTCGCGTTCAACACCATCCATGTTGGGCTGCCATTCTTTATCCTTGTGCCAGTTGTTGCGTAGTTCATCGAAGTTCTTCCAGAATCCAACTGCCAACCCGGCGGCGTACGCGGCGCCAAGTGCGGTCGTCTCCGCTATCATGGGCCGGATGACCGGCACATTGAGGATATCAGCCTGGAACTGCATGAGCAGCTCGTTATGGACCATGCCTCCATCCACTTTTAAGATGGTCAGCTTGACACCGGAATCTTTCTCCATTGCGTCCAGAACTTCACGCGTCTGGAAAGCAGTCGCTTCCAGGACAGCCCGAGCCAGATGGCCGCGATTAATATAACGCGTCAGTCCTACAATGGCGCCGCGTGCATCACTGCGCCAATATGGAGCGAATAAGCCTGAGAAAGCCGGAATAAAGTAAATTCCACCGCTGTCCTCGACCTCTGAAGCAAGCCTCTCAATATCAGTTGATTTCTTGATCATCTTCAGGTTGTCACGCATCCACTGGACAAGCGCTCCTGTAATGGCGATCGAGCCTTCCAGAGCATAGATAGCATTTTTATCCCCTATCTTGTACCCGAGTGTGGTTAAAAGCCCGCACTTTGATGGTACAGGATGCTCGCCTGTATTGAGCAGCATAAAACAACCTGTACCGTATGTATTTTTCGCTTCGCCGGGAGTATAACAGGTCTGGCCAAAGAGTGCAGCTTGCTGGTCACCCAGGTCACCCGCGATGGGAATACCGGCAAGATCACCGTGGGCTTCGCCGTAGACCTCAGATGAGGAGCGGATGTCTGGCAGCATGGAACGCGGGATGTCGAGCAAAGCGAGAATTTCGTTATCCCAATCGAGGGAGGAAAGATCCATCAATTGGGTTCGAGAGGCGTTGGTCACATCGGTAATATGGGCACCCGTTAGATTCCAGATGACCCAGGTATCTATGTTTCCAAAGAGCAGTTCACCCTGCTCGGCTTTTTCCCGTGCGTCGGGTACATTATCCAGTACCCATTTGACCTTGGGACCGGAGAAATAAGTTGCCAGCGGCAAACCGGTTTTAGGGCGCAGGCGGTCCTGACCGCTGCCTCGAGATAATTCATTACAGATAACATCAGTCCGCATATCCTGCCAGACAATAGCATTGTATATTGGTTTACCTGTTGATCTCTCCCAAATGACAGTCGTCTCACGCTGGTTGGTGACACCGATCGCGGCGATATCTTTCGGATTGATATGCCCCTTTCTAAGTGCTCCAGAGATTACTTCTTGAACATTATTCCATATCTCAAACGGATCATGTTCCACCCAACCAGGCTTGGGATACAGTTGGAGGTGTTCTTTTTGATCTACCGCAACGACCGATCCACCAGTGTCAAAGATCATAAAGCGTGTGCTGGTTGTACCCTGGTCGATGGCAGCGATGTACTTTGCCATGATACCTCCTGAGAAAAATCAGGATAACTCTAAAAATATGCTGGTAGTCAAGATAATATCCGCGAACGGAAAACATGCATCAGCGATATTGCCATTGACGAGCTCCGGTTAAAAAGGCTTTACCCGGCATAGGTTTTTTCCCTGGTGGTTGGACCTCATCCAAAACCAGTAATCCTTCCGGTGTACCCACCACAGGCAAGTCTTGGTGCACCAGGTGATATCCAGGTTCAAAATGACCAGGGATGGTGTGGCCACGATGTACTTTAAGATGCATGTTCTGCCATATCATATATGTTCCAGGCCAGGGATTGAATGCCCGAATGCGTCGTACCAGGTCGTCTGCAGGTTGGCTAAAATCCAGCAGACCATTTTCTTTCTTGAGCATGGGTGCATAAGTTGCAAGATTTTCTGCCTGGGGTTGAGGTTGAAGTTTGCCACTTAGATAATCCGGTAAGGTTTCGATTAATTGGGTTGCACCAAGATCGGCTATTTTCTCAGAAAGAGTTCCCGCCGTATCATCAGGCATGATATGGATTTTATGCTGACTCAAGATCGGACCGGTGTCCACCCCGGGATCCATCTTCATAATGGTAACGCCTGTTTCTGTGTCGCCGTGCAGGATCGCAGCCTGGACCGGTGCTGCTCCCCGCCAGCGTGGCAGCAGGGAGGCATGAACATTTATACAACCATATCTTGGCAGGTCAAGTATATTTTGACGTAATATCTGCCCGAAAGCAGCCACGACGATCAGATCAGGTTTCCAGGCGCTGAGTTGCGACATCGCCTCGGGGACTTGTAGTCGATCCGGTTGAATGACAGGTATCTTCAGTTCAAGGGCAGTCGATTTAACAGGTGGGGATGCGATTTTCCGCCCTCGTCCAGCCGGTCTGTCTGGTTGTGAAACGACACCGACAATCGTGTACTTCATGCTCAATGCCTTTAAGGACGGGACGGCAAATTCTGGCGATCCCATAAAAACGATGCGCGGTGAGACGGTCATGATTTGATTGTAGCACATACAATATGACAAAGTATCTTCGTGATTATGTCTCTCCTTTGTGGTACGCATGCATATTTTGTGTTGATAATAATATTGACGGAAGACATCCAACAACGCATCGCGGAGATCCTGATAAAAATGATATCAAAATCATCTTTACAAATCGGTTGCTTTTTGTCCACATTAGATGTACAATATGAATTATTAGAAAGCCAAATTTAGACTCTCAGGAGGAACCAAATATGTCCGAACAACCTATGAACCCGGAAATCACCAGCGACGATAAGCTTTGGGCTTTGCTGGCTTATATCTTTACCCCGATCGTTCCGGTAATCCTTCTATTAATGGAGGATAAAAAGAACCGTCCATTCATCCGCGCCCATAATGCTCAAGCGTTAGCTTGGGGTGTTGTCCTTTGGGTAATCTCCGGGGTATTAAGCTTTATTATTGTGGGTGGATGCATAGCCATTGTCGGTGTTATCTTGAACATCTACTGGGGTATCAAGGCTTACCAGGGTGAATATGTCAATATTCCGGTAATCACTAATTTTGTGAAAAAACAGGGCTGGGCATAGCCTCACGCATTGCATGCCTCGTGTTTTAAAGCCTGCATATTTGCAGGCTTTTTTATTGCAACTTTATATTTCCGGTGACGTATTAGATGTTAGAGTTCCTATAAAAAGGAGAATGTAAAAATGAGCATCTATTCAGACGCTCCTATTACCGAAAAACCTGGAATGGTCACTGCCATTGCGATCATGACCCTGATAAACGGCATCATTAATATCTTGTGGGGTTTGAGTGTCACCACGTCAGTAGTGTTCGGCACATTTTTCCTTGGAGCAATCTGTGCACCTGTGACAATCTTGCCGGCGATTCTTGGAATATTTGAGATCATCTATGCCTTAAAATTGTTGTCCAATCCTCCCCAGCCCATCCAACCTTCAATAGCGATCGCCATATTGGAGATCATCGCTGTGATCACAGGCAACGTCCTGTCCGCGATCGTAGGTATATTGGTTTTGATTTTTTACAACGACCCTACCGTTAAGCATTATTTTTCCATGCTTAACAGGCAGCCCATCCCGCCAGCAGGTCCTGCTCAAACCGTCGCCCCTATAATGCCGGCTCAACCCATCGTACCAGAAGAATCCAAGCCAGTGGAACAGATACTTGTCAAACCACAGGTTAAACCTCACCAGGAAGATCCAAAACAGGCTAAAAAGGTGGCAAAGTCAAAGACAAAAGAGAAAGAACAACCAGAAATTGCTAAAAAATCCAAATCAAGGAAATAAGGATGTTTTACCTCTTGACTTCTGCCCTCCCTCCCCGTAGAATGAGATAAATCAACCTACGGGGAACGGGGAAGAGTCTCTCCCAAGAGCACCGAAGGGGCAAGTCTGGGACTGGCAAGACCAGGCGAAACTCTCAGGTAAAAAGGACCCTGTTCTAAAATCCTCTGGAAAGACTTCCTGCTGTTATAGTATTGTTGCAGAGGTCACCGACGGGGCAAGCGCTGAACAGCGCGAATCTCTCAGGTCCAGGACAGAGGACGCACGATGGATTTCGTGCGTCTTTTTGCTTTTTATCCAAAAAATATTCAAGTTGAGGAGCGAATAGGACATGAACATCCCAACCAATCTGAAATACACCAAGACCGATGAATGGGTCAATCCCAGTGATGGCAGCATGGGTTTATCTGATTATGCCCAGGGACAGTTATCGGATATCGTCTTTGTCGAGATACTGGTCACGATTGGCGATAGTATTGAGGCCAGTCAGGCAATCGCCTCAGTAGAATCGGTTAAGGCTGCAGCAGAGACTTACAGTCCGGTCAGCGGTAAAGTTATTGAAGTGAACGAAGCCCTTGCTGATACGCCCGAAGTATTGAATCGTGATCCGTATGGAGCAGGCTGGATGGTCAAGGTTGAAAACATAGGTGATACCGGCAGCCTATTGGATGCCGCCTCCTACGAAACCTACTGCGCTGAACGAGCACACTAACTGGATAAATGCTATTCAAGTTCTCGCCACGAAAGTCACCCGGGAACGCGAAATTAATAAGACCTTACATGATATGATTTCGCTGTCCGTATCGGGCATATTAATATTTGAAAAAGCTAATTGTTTTAGTATGAATCATTCATCTTGAGCAGTAAATCGATCCATGTGCACACTCCTGATCAATAATTATTTATCACCAAGGAGATGATATGACGTACATCCCCCACTCACTGAAAGAACGGGACGCGATGCTGGCGACAATTGGCGTGAATAGCCTTGAGGACCTCTTTAAGGATGTCCCTCTCAAGCACCGCTTCCCAAAACTGGACCTGCCACCGGCAGTGACGGAGATGGAAGCAGTAACCGAATTACAGAACCTGTCAGATGGCAACGAATCGACCCGCGAGCTGGTTTGCTTCCTGGGTGCAGGCGCTTATCACCACTATATCCCTGCCGCCATTGACCATATTCTTCGGCGCGGTGAATTCTACACTGCCTACACTCCCTACCAACCGGAAATCTCACAAGGCACTCTGCAGGCTATCTTTGAATACCAATCCATGATAGCCAATCTAACCGGTATGGAAGTCTCCAATGCTTCCCATTACGATGGATCGACCGCCGTGGCTGAATCGGTCAATATGGCGCTGGCACAATTCCGGGGCAAACGTACCAGGGTCGTGATCTCACCGACCGTGCACCCGCAGTACCGGGAAACCTTACGCACGTATGTCCAGGATGCAAATTTGGACCTTGCAGGAGACGATCCCAGTGCGAACCTCGGCACTGCTCCTGAGGCTCTTGCATCGAGCATCAACGAGAACACTGCCATTGTCATCGTTCAATATCCTGATTTCTTTGGGCGCATCTACGACTTGACAAAACTGGCTGAAATAGTACATGCCGCAGGTGCGCTCTTCGCAGTGGCGACCAATCCAACCGCCCTGGCATTGCTCAAAACCCCGGGTGAGATGGGTGCGGACATCGTAGTGGGTGAAGGTCAACCATTGGGCATTCCCCTCTCATTTGGAGGGCCATATCTGGGTTTTTTCACCACCCGCAAGCAGTATATCCATAAAATGGCCGGTCGCCTGGTTGGTGAGACAGTTGACAACCGTGGGCAGCGTGCTTATGTCCTCACACTGACCGCTCGCGAGCAGCATATCAAGCGTGAAAGAGCAACATCCAATATTTGCACCAATCAAGGTCTGATGGCGCTTGCCTCTGCTGTATATATGTCGCTGCTTGGTCAGACCGGTTTGCGACAGGTGGCTGAACTCTGCTACCACAAGGCGCATTATGCCGCTGAGGGTATCAGCTCGATCCCAGGCTATAAACAATGCTTTGATGTCCCCTTCTTCCATGAGTTCTCTGTCTGCTGTCCAAAGCCGGTCGAAGAGATCAACCAGCACCTGCTTGAGCATGGCATCATTGGGGGTTATGACCTGGGCCAGGATTACCCTGCCCTGAAGGATCATATGTTGTTGGCTGTAACCGAAATGAACACAAAGGACGAGATCGATTTCCTTGTGGAAATCCTCACGGAGGTTAACCATGACTGAACAGACCATCTACGAACTTTCGTCCCCCGGGCGCACGGGCGTAACCTTCCCGGAGGTGGACGTACCACGAGCAAAACTGCCAGAAACCATGCTGCGCAAGGAATTGCCCATGCCTGAGCTGGCAGAGGTGGACGTAGTCCGGCATTATATGCATCTTTCGCATTACAACTACAGCGTTGACGGCGGATACTATCCACTTGGGTCTTGCACCATGAAATATAATCCCAAGGTTAATGAGGATACTGCCCGGCTGCCTGGTTTTGCGTTCACTCATCCTCTCCAACCGGTCGAAACCGTTCAAGGAAACCTGGCGTTGATGTACCAGATGCAGGAATGGCTGAAGGAGATCAGTGGTTTCGCTTCTGTCAGCCTGCAGCCGGCAGCAGGCGCCCATGGTGAACTGACCGGTGTGCTGATCATGCGTGCCTATCATCGCTCCCGTAGTGATACAAAGCGGATCAAAATGCTGATCCCGGACTCAGCCCATGGTACCAATCCTGCCTCCTCAGGGATGATCGGCCTGGAGATTGTCCAGATTCCTTCCGACGAACGGGGTAATGTCAGCCTGGAAGCTCTTAAAGCTGCCTGCGATGATACCGTAGTCGGCTTGATGCTGACCAATCCAAATACGCTCGGTTTGTTTGATGAAAACATCGAAGAGGTGATCAAACTCATTCACGGCTGTGGCGGTCTGGTCTATGGCGACGGTGCCAATCTCAATGCCTTGCTGGGTATCACCCGCCCTGGCGATTTGGGATTCGATGTGATGCATTTCAATCTGCACAAGACCTTCTCCACCCCGCATGGCGGTGGCGGTCCTGGCTCTGGTCCGGTCGGCGTTTCCGCTAAACTGGCGGACTTCCTGCCTGCTCCGATCGTTGGAATTCTCGAGGAAGGTGACGATGAGACCATGCCGCTCTATGGTTTTATCAATCCCCTCAAGACAATTGGTCGCGTCAAAGCCTTCCATGGTCATTATGGCATGATCGTTCGCGCTTTCACCTACATCATGATGCACGGCGCAGACGGTTTGCGTAAAGTCTCCGAATATGCTGTGCTTAACGCCAACTACCTGGCAGCCCGCCTGCGGGGTACTTATCATATTCCCTACGACCGGATTTGCATGCATGAATTCGTGGCGGAAGGCAGGTTCGACGATGCACCCGACATCAGGGCACTGGATATTGCCAAGCGGTTGATGGATTATGATTTTCACCCCCCAACGAACTACTTCCCCCAGATCGTCCATGAAGCCCTGATGATCGAGCCAACCGAGACCGAGAATAAGGACACGCTCGATGCCTTCGCCGACGCGCTGGTCAAAATCGCCCAGGAAGCCCGCAAGGAACCCGAACTGCTCCACTCGGCGCCGCACAGGACGCCGTTTGGACGCATGGACGAAGTCAAAGCAGCCCGCGAGCTGGTGTTGTGTTGCTGGCTGCCGGAGGATTACGGAGAAGAATCTTAGGACAGATTATCAAGCAGATACCTCCCGGATAAGTTCCCGGGAGGTTCATTACTATTTATTCCAGAGCATCACAAGGCAATCTATCCAGGATTTGGAAATTTTTTCAAAAAGGGATCAATACAATTCGTCACCACAGGGTGGTAACCAACCGGATACGTTGTCATCGCTACGGAGCTCCCATGTCTAGCCACCACGGCAGGAAGAATGATATAGTGAAGAGGGGTTATTCCCATGTATCTCACTGCCCTCCTCTTTTTACAGACAAAAAGAAGAGGTTAATTATAGTGTAAAATGGAAATAGCAGTCACGAATCGTTTAGTGATTGACATTGTTTTTCAAGCAAAGGTTACATATTAGAAGAATCCGCTCCACGGTTTCATGCATCAAACCCCCTTCGTTGCAGTTTGCTCAGCCTCTGGTTGTGGTAAAATCGCTGTTTTCTGTTGTCTTAGAAAGTGTAAACAATTATGTCTGGTAAAAAGAATAAAGCTTCAACTCAATTTAATCTTCATGACATTCCCATCGATCTAATTGAGGAATATGAACGGCAGCAGAGGTTGTTCAATGCACAACCGCCCATCCTCCAACGATTCCTTGAAGCCCAGGCTCGCCAGCTTGCTGATGCCTATATAGAGCGTACCCCGAATGTCCGATTTATGCTGCCCGACCGTATTATTTGTGATCCAACTCAGACTGGCGATAATGCAGCTGAATCTATCCCCCAGGCATTGCGCGAACAGGGTGCCAGCACTGTCCGTGACCGGATAGCTCGTCGAGATGTCCATGATACTTTACGACGGCGGATATCCGAACTGGAACAGTCTCCAGTCCAGGCAATAGCGGTTAGTGCAGGCTTGATCCGGTATATTACAGCAGTGCATATGGTCAACAATTTGCTTCCTGCTGGTCGCTCGGTGACTTATGTTGCTGCAAAAGGTGAGGAGATCCCGACGATCCCTGTCAGCGACAGAAAAGAACCGGTATCTGCCATCACCGCTAAGACAGATGCGATCGTCGAAGAAGACCAGACAGAAGTTGGTCGCGGTGACTTGCTTGTTCCATATGTGCCAGCGGCGCGGCGATTCTACCTACCGCAATGGGTCGCTTTTGACGACAAAGACAAATTATTGGTGAACACAATCAATGAAGCCGAGGCTCATATTGCCTCCATGCAGCGCTTCCTTTATATTGTCCATACGGCTCACTCGCTTGCTCCATACATGCTTGCGGATGAGGTATATCAAAACAAGCGGTATGGCATGCTTGGTCAATTGATCAACCAGGGTCGGGCGCTGGCACGCTACCAGACACGTGAGATCATTCGCACAATCAAGCAGCGTGCCGCAACCCAGGATCTCAATCGAGGCTTAAGCCTGAGCCTCCCCTATTTTGACGACCAGTCCCTCGAAATAATAACTCACCACTTCGTCGTCATTCCTGCTGGGCGAATAATGTTCGTACCCGCCTTTGTCGTTCGCGCCGCACACGAGGAACAGGCCAAGGTCACTCAGGATACCCGATTCAGCCCGTCCACTCGTAAGCACATACTGGTCCTACTGACATTGTTGGAAGACGCATTTAAACCTTTCAAATAATAACCCTCCCATTGATTTTAGAAAGATAGTATTATGATTTTTTCAATTCTGCTTTTGTTGTTGATCGTCTATTTATCCTATCGAGCCTCCCCGGTTGAGAAGAAGGAACATGCTCTCATTCATGGCGCCGGGCAGATTGGTTTGCTGGCTGCAATCGCACTTTTCGGTGTAGATTACTTCACCTCGTACTTCTATGCTACGGGAGAAATGATGAGTGCTTTGCATCCTTATGGGTTGCAGAAGTATGCTTATATTGCCGTGCTGGTGATTGCGATTGCTAATGCCGTTTTTGGTTTTCTATATATGTACTCACTGGGACCATTCAATGAAGGTGGCGGATCCTATACAGCAGCCATGCGCTATCTTTCGCCCGGCTTGAGTCTGGTCGTAGCGGTAGTTCTCATTCAAGATTACATTTTTACAATAGTTGTCTCAACACTTTCTGGCGTTGACCAGTTACTTTCGATCACGAACTCTTACCACATTCTCTGGGTGATCCGCTTCCTGATAGGAGCTGGATTGGCTGCCGTGACATGGTGGTTGACCATACGCGGGCGAGGAGAGTCAGCGCGCGTGGTATTCATGATGCTGGGTATATTCATCATGTTGACTATTGTTATGTCTGTAGGACTATTCCTTGCCAAAGCACGCGGTGTTCCACCGGTAGTCTATACGGAAACCATCCAACCAGCGAATATCTGGCAAGCGATGTACCATATGCTGTCTGCCTCCATGAAAGGTCTGGTCGCCTTGAGCGGTCTGGAAGCTATGTCCGATGGCATTCAATTTGTTATCAACAAGGATGCCGGGATCGTGGTTTGGGGTAAGAAACAACTGCCGCGCTTGAAAGGACTATGGAATTTTTATAGCGGGAAATCTGGTATTGGCCGGTTGGTGCAGACCTCTTTTTTGTTTTATGGGGGTATCACCACGGCAATGCTGGCATATTTTGCTGCACATTTCAATGTTTTTGATGGAACACTCGGTCGCTCGCTGGTAGGCAATCTGTCTTTCATCGGATTTAACGAGATTCCCGGTGGAACGATCCTTTACTGGACCTATCAAATCCTGGCAGTTGCGCTATTGGCAGCCGCTTCGATGACTGCGTTCCAGGACTTGCAAGCTACCGCCTGGCGCGACGTCGCCATCGGTGAAATTCCTGAAATTGTTGTCTATCGCAATCCGCAAGGAACATTTACGCGTTCTGTAACAGCCGGTTTTATTGTTGCAGTCATCATTCAGCTATTGGTGCGCGCAGATACCGGCGCAGCCGTACCCTACTATGGTATCGGTGTTTTCATGCCGATCATGGTGATGGGTTTTGCCATTCGCCAACACATCCTGCAAAATTCAAAGGGACGAGCCCGCTTCTGGGGCAGCCTGGGAGCTGGAATAGCGGGAACACTCTCTGCTGTTGTATTTGTCGGGCAGATTGCGGGAAAATGGACAGAGGGTGGCTGGGTTGTGTTGATCTCGTTCAGCCTACTGGCTTTGACCGCCAATGCTTTGTTGATCTCACCAATTGGCTACCGCTATCCACAGCAGATCTATCGGATTGTCCGGGAAAAAGCACGTGTCCAGGGTGCAATGGCTTCCATCGTGGAATGGCAATCATTGAAAATGCAGGAGTACAGGTATCAGGTTCTCATTCTAATTACCCACTTCTTGGAGATGTTCGGCGTCCGACGACCGGTTCGGTACGAATCACCCATCGCCGCCGGGGATTATGACCATGCCATTCACTCCGACCATCCTGAAGCTCCCTCTCTGCTGGCGCAGTACCTAAAAAAGCCTAAAGAACCCAAGCTTGGTGGTGCTCCAAAAGAGACTGCCAGTGGAGAAGACGAAGAGTAACCTTCAACGGGAGGCGAGCGCCAATGAATGTTCGTCTCCCGTTTAATAACCGGTGACTTATGAGTTCCACACCAATTTATAGCCTGCGCGTATCAGAGGTTTACGAAGCATTGGAGACCTCCCCTCGCGGCATCAAAATCGCCGAGGCGCAGGCGCGCCAGTCGTTATATGGCTACAATCTACTTTCAGAGCCACGGCGCACACCACTCTGGCAAAAGATACTAAATTACTTCGCACAACCTCTGACGATTCTATTGTTCGCAGTGGGTATTACTGCTTTCCTCCGAAAAGACCCGGTATTGGGGGTCTTTATCTGGGCTCTCGTTGTGGTGAACTCCAGCTTTTTATTCTGGCGCGAATATCGTGCTGAGCAGGCGGTAGAAAAACTTCGTCAGATTCTCCCAGCGTATGCCCATGTTGTACGAGGTGGGGAAGAAATGCAGATCACCGCCAGCGAAGTCGTTCCCGGTGACATATTGATCCTGGCCGAGGGCGATAATATCTCCAGCGACGCACGCGTGGTTGAAGAATATGGTCTCCGAACGAACAACTCCAATCTAACCGGTGAGGCTGTCCCCGCAAGAAAAATGGCTGACGACTCTCTGCAACCCGGTATCAGCGAACTGGAACGACCTAACCTGGTCTTTGCTGGCACTTCGGTAGTATCCGGTACGGGGCGCGCCGTGGTTTACTCGACGGGAATGTCCACCCAATTCGGTCGCATTGCTCATCTGACCCAGGCTGTTCATGAAGAACCGACTCCCTTTCAAGTCGAATTAGTACACCTCACAAAGATCATTGCCTGGGTTGCTCTGGGGATTGGGATCATCGTCTTCGTTGTTGGGTTGTTCGAGCTCCAGATGGATCTTTACTACCTCTCATTACTCACTTTGGGTATCATCGTCGCTGCAATCCCCGAAGGTTTGCCCGCCACGCTGACCTTATCGCTGGCGATGGCTGTCCAACGTTTGACCAAGAAGGGGGTGTTGGTAAAAAAGCTGAACATCGTCGAGACGCTCGGAACAGTATCGGTCATTTGTGCTGATAAAAGCGGAACACTCACGCAGAACCAGATGACAGTGCGTGATGTATGGGTCGCCCGCCAGCGACTCAAAGTCTCCGGTGTGGGATACGAGCCTAAAGGTGAATTCGTCCCATCCAGTAAGCGTATGCCCTTTGAAAGCGATTTGAGAGAATTGTTAAATGCAGCCACTCTCTGTAACAATTCCCGCCTTAATCCGCCTTCCATCGAACGTCCCTACTGGACCTGCCTCGGAGACCAGACTGAAGCCGCACTGAAAGTCGCCGCTCTGAAACATGACGTGAACGAAGAGTCTCTGAATGCCAGTATTCCTCGCGTTCATGAGATCCCGTTCGACGCCCGCCGAAAGCGGATGAGTACCATCCATCGCAAGCTCGAAAAAGAAATCGCCTTTGTCAAAGGCGCTCCACGTGAAATCCTCCAACTCTGCACGCATATTCTCCTGGACGGTAGGGTTATCCCTCTTGATGAAATCGTCCGCAAAGAGATCATTTCCGTGAACGATGATTATGCCCGCCATGCCCTGCGTGTACTGGCGCTCGCCCGTCGTGAGTTACCGTTGCGCTCGGGTGCGTACACCGCAGAAACCATAGAAAAGGACTTGACCTTTCTGGGTCTCATGGCCATGATGGACCCGCCCCGTCCGGAAGTGGAGCAGGCTATCCAGGTCTGTCAGCAAGCAGGCATCCGTATCGTGATGATAACTGGTGACTACGGTTTGACCGCTGAATCCATGGCTCGGCGCATCGGGATGTTAAAAACACCCAACCCGCTTATTTTGACCGGTGCGGAACTGGACTCGCTGAATGAGACCGACCTCCAGAAAATTCTTGGAAAAGAAATCATCCTGGCACGTATGGCTCCGGAGCATAAAGTACGGCTGGTTTCTGCCTTCCAGGCGCGTGGCGACGTCGTTGCTGTGACAGGTGATGGCGTCAACGATGCGCCAGCCTTGCGAAAAGCCGATGTAGGTATCGCAATGGGTGTGATTGGTACAGATGTGGCGAAAGAAGCCTCCGACATTATTCTCACGAACGATGACTTTAGTGCTATCGTTAGCGCGATAGAAGAAGGGCGCGCGGTCTATGATAACATTCGGAAGTTCATCACCTACATTTTCTCCAGCAATGTTCCCGAGATCTTACCTTTTATCGTGACGGGGTTATACCATAACATTCCTCTTGCATTGAGCGTTCGCCAGATCATTGCTATCGACCTGGGCACCGACTTGCTCCCCGCACTGGCGCTGGGCATGGAAAAGCCTGAGCCGAATGTGATGCGCAACCCGCCTAGACGCCGCATGCAACCTCTGCTGGACCGAGGACTTCTCGGACGTGCTTTTCTCTGGCATGGATTAATTGAGGCTGTATTGTGCTACATTGGTTTTTTCTCTATTTACCTGCTATCGGGTCATGCCCACTTGTTGAATATTCCATTTCTTGCAAACTTGACCATTCCAGGTTTCTTGCATCTCTCTGTTAGCCGAGAACAAGTCGAAGTGACAGCAATGACCGTATTTCTCGCTGGCGTAGTGATGGCACAGGTTGGTAATGCGTTCGCATCCCGGTCTGTTACAAGTCGTGGTCGGCATTTGGGGTGGTTCAGCAATCCATATCTCTGGCTGGGTATCCTTGTTGAGATCCTCGGTATTCTGGCATTGATTTATATCCCTTGGCTGGCAAAAGTTTTCGATCATACTCCATTACCCACCATATATTGGTTGGGATTGGGTGCTTATCCGTTTATACTCTATGGTCTGGACTGGTGTCTCAAGGTGATATTCCGCAGGCAGAAAAAGGCGTAGAAAAAAGTGCGACTGAAAGGAGGTTTCACACGATGAAAGTAATTGTGATGGGTTGTGGACGGATTGGTTCCAGCGTGAGCTTATTAATGGCAAAAAATGGACACGATGTCGTGGTCATAGACCATGATGATAACGCGATCGCCAGACTTGGTACAAACTTTAAGGGGAGAGTTGTCAAGGGGATCGGATTCGATCGAAACGTTTTACTAGAGGCTGATATCAAACAAGCCGATGGCTTTATCGCAGCGAGTTCGTCAGATAACGCCAATATTGTCGCTGCACGGATCGCCAGCAATATCTTTCATGTACCGCGCGTGGTGGCTCGTCTATATGATCCACACCGAGCGGAAATCTACCAACGCCTGGGATTGATCACCATCTCCTCAACCACATGGGGGGCAGAACGCATCTATGAACTGATCACCCATACCGATCTTGACGTGGTCCAAACTTTCGGGCGCGGGGAAGTCTCGTTGATTGCGCTTGAACTCACACCACAGATGATCGGGCGTACCGTGAAAGAACTGATTGTACCCGGCGAGATCATGGTTGTATCTATCACCCGTAATGGGCAGGCTTTTATTCCGGCGTACGGTGCTGAGTTCCAGGAAGGAGATACGGTTCACTTGACCGTGCTGGCCTCTGCCATGGAACGAATAGAAGAAATGCTGGGAATGGAAAGGAGGAGGTAGCCTAATGTATGTGATTATTGTCGGTGGTGGTAACACCGGATCATATCTTGCCAGCTTGCTGATCGAGGGTGGACACCAGGTGAAAATCATCGAGGAACGCTCGAATGTTCTCGAAAAACTCAGATTAGAACTTCCACCGGAAACGATCATCGAAGGAGACGGCAGTTCGCCAACCACACTTGATAAAGCCAACATTACCGCCGCTCATGTTCTGGCTGCTGTGACTGGTTCGGATGAAACCAACTTGGTCATTACCTCCCTGGCACGCTTTGAATTCAACGTCCCGCGTGTTATTGCCCGCATCAACAATCCCAAGAATGCCTGGCTTTTCACCAAAGAGATGGGTGTTGATGCTTCATTGAATCAGGCTGATATCCTTGCAAGCATAATTGCTGAAGAGATGTCGCTCGGGGATATGATGACCTTACATAAATTACACCGTGGACGCTATTCACTCGTTGAGGAAAAAGTCCCACCAGGCGCAAAAGCGATCGGTGTCACATTGAAGGATTTGGGATTATCCGACCAGTGTGTCATTGCTGCCATCATCCGGGATGGGAAGGTGACTGTCCCGCGCGGCAATACTTCTTTCGTGGAAGGTGACGAAGTCCTGGCAGTGACAAATCCAGAAGGTGCCCGTCAATTGGCTGAACTGCTGGCTCCTGCTAACGCAGTTAGTTCAAATAAAAAGAAAGATTGAATTTGGTTTGACCAAATCCAATGCGATACGGTATAATAGCCTGCCAGTTTGAGACCAAGAAAGCAAACCCAAACGCTGGGTATAGAAATCATTCTGATTCATAAGGAAAGTGTATGCCAAAACGTACTTATCAGCCCAAGATCCGTCGTCGTGTACGTGTGCACGGTTTCCGGAAGCGCATGGCAACCGCCGATGGTCGCAACGTGCTCAAGCGTCGTCGCTTGAAAGGTCGCTACAGATTGACGGTCAAATCGAACGAGCACGTAAAACGAGTGCGGTGGTAGATCCCCTCGCCCGTAACGAGTATTGAGTGGGATGCCCCTTCATCAGTATTACGACTTATGCCATTGAGTCAGGTAAGAGTTCGAGGTACGGGTGCAGCGACGGTTACGCCTAACCCGGTCAACCGATATTCAACGGGTGCAGCGGTTTGGAAAGTCACATGCCCACCCGTTGGTAGTGTTGAAAGCTCTGGCAAGTGAGTTACCCCAGATCCGGGTTGGTGTCCTTGCCGGGCGTCTGGTTGGAAGCGCAGTACGGCGTAATCGGGCAAAACGATTATTGAGATCAGCCATCCGACCGATTCTCCCCAATATCACCCCAGGCTGGGACATTATCTTGATCGCCCGGAAAACACTTCCTGAAGCCTCCATGCTCGAAATCCGTTCAGCAATAGTCTCACTTTTAAAACAAACCCAACTTCTGCGTGTAAACCATGATGCGTGAGTCTTATTTACCCAATGAATATCCGGATGAACTGCAGCTGCAGGACTTACCATCCCACCCCGCGAACTGGTCGAGGCTGATTCTGCTGGCCATCATCCGCTTGTATCAAAAGACCGTCTCACAAGGCTTACCGAAAGATACCTGCCGCTTCTATCCATCCTGTTCGCATTATGGCTATCAGGCAATCTATAAATTTGGGGCATTGAGAGGTTCGTTGATGGCCGCTTGGAGAATTTTACGCTGTAATCCATTCAACCCAGGTGGCTATGACCCGGTTCCCAAGGAGAGAAATAAGAACAAATGAAATTAAAACACGTTATCCTGGTTGCGATTGCAGGATTAGTATTGAGCATGCTAAGTGCATGCACCGCTGGTGCGATGAGTGGTTCAAGCTGGCCAGGTCTGGCTGCGGATGAAACAACAGCGTATCTTGCGAACGGGACTTTCGTATATGCTGTTCGATTGGGCGATGGCATGGAAACCTGGCGCTATCCCGAGAAAGCAGATAACAAGAGACTGTTCTTCTCTGCACCGCTATTAACAAGTGATGAACAGTTGATAATTGGCAGTAGTGGATCTGATCATACGCTTTTCAGTTTGAATCAAAAGAATGGTTCGGAGAATTGGAAGTTCACTGGAGCCAAAGGTCACTGGATTGCAAGCCCATTGGAAGAGGATGAAACAATCTATGCCCCCAATGGAGATGGCACGTTATATGTAATTGGCTTGGACGGAAGTCTCCGTTGGTCTCTTCCTTTGGGTGATCTCCTGTGGTCACAGCCCAGGACTGATGGCTCGCTGATATACATCGCATCATTGGACCATAAATTGTATGCGGTCGATCCCCAAAGGCAAGAGCTTGCTTGGGAGGTTACTATCAGTGGTGCCATTCCAGGCTCGCCGGTTATTGGCGATAACGGTACTTTATTTGTCGGCTCATTTGGTTCAAAGCTGGATGCCATAGACATTACTCGTCACGACATACGGTGGAGTTCTCCCACTAAGGGTTGGATTTGGGGAAGTCCTGCGGTGGATGCTGAAACCATCTACTTTGGCGATCTGAGCGGTCACTTTTATGCACTTGATGCTGCAAGCGGCGAAGAAAAATGGGCGCCATTACAGCCTGATGGTCCTATCGTGGGCAGCCCACTGGTCACACCCGATTACCTGGCAATTACCACCGAGGTCGGTTCGGTTTATGCCATCGACCGTGAAGGGAAAATTGTCTGGAACAGATTAATTGGCGGAAAGCTGTATAGTCCTGCGGTTGTGGCTGGAGACTTGATCCTGGTTGCACCGATGCAGGCTGATTTTATTTTAGCCGCACTGGATAAGAATGGTTCTCAGGTGTGGACCTTCAAACCCGTTAAGAAATAGGAAAATGAATTATGTGGGATACGTTTATTGTCACCCCCCTCACCAATCTCCTGCTTTGGATTTATGATGTCATTGGAAACAACTTTGGACTGGCGATCATCCTGTTCACCATCCTGATCCGTGCGGTCACCTGGCCTTTGAATGCCCAACAATTGAAGGGTGCTCAAGCCATGCAGCAACTCCAGCAGGATAAAGATTGGCAGGCGATCCAGAAGAAGTACAAAGACAACAAGGAAAAGTTGGCCCAGGAGCAAATGCGGGTATATAAAGAAAAGGGCATCAATCCCTTTGGCTCGTGTCTACCAACGCTTATCCAGTTCCCGATAATTATCGGACTCTACCAAAGCATCATCCGGGCGTTGGCAGCCACGCCGCTTTCACTGCTCCAACTGACACGCAGCATCTATCCTTTCCTGAATGTATCCATACTGATCCCGCTCAATAGTCATTTTCTATGGATGGATCTGGGACGGCCTGAGTTCATTAAGCTATTTGGTTTCAACCTGCCCACGCTGGCGATTATCGTCGGATTGACGACCTACGTTCAATCCAAGCTCACAATGCCACCCCCATCCAGTGGCCCCAAGGATCAGGGCGCTGCCATGGGAAATATGATGAGCATATATATGCCATTGCTGTTGTTTTATTTTGCTTTGACCTTCGCCTCTGGTCTATCTGTCTACTTTATAACCAGCAATATGCTTGGTATTCTGCAGTATGCCATGATGGGAAAAGCCAATTGGCGTAACCTTATACCCGGGGCAAAGAAGAGTTGATCCCAACCAGGGAGGTAAAACATGGATGAACGAACGACTCTTGAGATCATTGCTCCCAGCGTTGAAGAGGCTTTGGCTCAGGGATTGGAACAACTTAAACTAACTGCAGACGCTGTGACCTTCGAAGTGCTGGATGCAGGCAATAAAGGCTTTTTAGGGCTGGGAGGACGTCAAGTTCGGATCAGGCTGACTGTAAATGCTCCGGCAGTGACAATATCAAAACCTGATCCAAATGTCACCTTACCGAAACAGAAACCAGAAACTGAGCTCGTCCAGGAACCGCAAATTATTCCCCAGCCTGAAGTCGAGCATGACCAACTACTCGATAATGTTGAAGAGGTGGTCTCTAAAATGCTTCACTTAATGCGACTGCAGGCTCAGGTCTCTGCGCATTATGCCAATGACGTATGCGAGGACCGAAAAACCGTCCATGTAGATATCCGGGGAAATGATTTGGGTGTTCTAATAGGTCGCCGCTCAGAAACTCTCAATGCCTTGCAACTCATTGCCAGCCTGATCGTGAGTAAAGCAGCGGATCAATGGGTGCAACTGATAGTGGATGTGGAGGGCTACCGAACCCGGCGGGAACACCAACTGCGCCAGATGGCACGTCGCATCGCTGAACAGGCCATAAAAACAGGCAAGCGTCAGGTCTTGGAACCGATGACCCCCAATGAAAGGCGGATCATCCATCTGGAACTGCGTGAGCATCCAGACGTAGAAACCGAAAGCATCGGTGAAGAACCTAATCGAAAGGTTACGATCACCCTCAAACATACTTAACCCGTTCGCGATTTTAGACATTTCCCATAAACCCTTCCAGGGGTGATCAGCCTGTCGTTCCTGGAAATGATTAATTCCCATCTCAGGTATAATTCACATATGGATACAGCCGTCCACCTCGAACCGGTGGATTATTTGGTCATTGGCCACCTGTCTCACGATATCACTCCGGACGGACCACGTCTTGGAGGTACGGTGTCTTACTCTGGTCTGACGGCTCACGCGTTTGGTTTGCGTGTAGGCGTTGTAACCGCATTTGAACAAGGGATCGCCCTCGGATCACTGGATGGTATTTCCGTTGTCTCATCACCATCGGAACGCACTACAACATTTGAAAATGTTCCCACCGCAGATGGACGAAAGCAATATGTACACCATGTTGCCTCACCGATTTTGTTGGATAGTGTACCTGACATATGGCGTCGCACTCCGATCATTCACATTGGTCCGATCGTCAATGAAGTTGAGATGCGATTAGATTTGGGATTTTCCCCTGCACTACTGGGGCTCACCCCCCAGGGATGGTTGCGATGCTGGAACAGCAGTGGTTATGTCACCCCCTGTAGTTGGCCAGATGCAGAGACAGCCCTTCACCATGCTGGAGCAGCTGTTATCAGTGTGGAGGATGTTAATGGAGACGAAGAACAGATCGAGAAAATGGCTTTTATGAGCGAAATTCTGGCTGTTACAGAAGGTCCGGCTGGGGTTCGTCTGTATTGGAATGGGGACCTGCGCCATTTTCATGCTCCCGAAATGGATGAGGTGGATGCAACTGGGGCTGGAGACATCTTCGCCGCGGCATTCTTCATCCGTCTATATACAACCCGTGATCCTTGGGAGGCTGCCCGTTTTGCGACCCAAATATCAGCCCGCTCGGTCATACGTCCCGGGCTTGCAGGAATCCCAACACCAGAGGAAGTTCAAACCTGCCTGGTGGAGGTTTTATAACTAATGGGACGAATCTATACATTCGTCAACCAAAAGGGTGGGGTGGGAAAAACAACAACAGCTATTAATATGGGAGCCTACCTGGCTCAATTCGGTCAAAGGGTATTAATTATTGATATTGATCCCCAGGCTAATGCCACCTCATGCCTGGGCGTGGATAAGAACAGTGTAAGAGGCGGGGTATACGAAACCCTGCTCGGGAACTCCCCGGCTTTGGCGCTGATATTACAAAACACCCGCTTGAACCTCTCTTTGCTGCCATCATCTCCCGCGTTGGCAGGTGCAGAGGTCGAATTGGTCAATGAATACGCACGGGAAGGTCGCCTAAAAAAGGCTTTGGATCCACTAATCGATCGGTATGATTACCTGCTTGTGGACTGCCCACCGTCTCTTGGCTTGCTGACTGTTAATGGTCTGGTGGCAGCCAGGAATGGTTTGATCATTCCTGTACAATGCGAATATTTAGCCTTGGAAGGGCTCAGCCAGTTGACACTAACGATCCAGCGCGTGCAGTCTGTGCTATTCGCCGAACTACGCGTACGAGGAGTATTGCTGACTATGTTCGATTCTCGCACTACCCTGTCGAATGATGTGGTGGCTGAAGTCAACCGCCACTTCCCGGATCTTGCATTCAAGACAATCATACCGCGTAGTATTCGGCTGGCAGAAGCGCCATCATATGGCTTGCCGATTTCAGCATACGCACCCAACTCGCTCGGTGCTAAAGCCTATGAAAAACTGGCCATGGAAGTGTTGGAACGGGATGGAATTAGGATTCCGGTTGAAGTTTAACTGAGAGGATTAATATGGCGGTGGATGGTCTGTAAAGGAGTAATGTATGCCCCAACGATCAGGCCTCGGTAAAGGATTGGAAGCTCTGATCCCCACCGGTCAGACACCACTGGAGGATGGCGGTGTTACTCAGGTATCGGTAGGTATGATTGCCCCAAATCCACGCCAGCCAAGGGTCAATTTTGATGAGACCGGATTGGCTGAATTGGCTGCGTCTATTCGGGAGCATGGTGTCATCCAGCCTCTGGTCGTATCGCCAGTGAATTCGGAGGGAAAGCATGTTCTGATAGTTGGCGAGCGCCGCCTGGAAGCCGCTCGCAGCATTGGACTGCAGAGTGTTCCGGTGATCATCCGTCATGCCAGCGATCAACAAACACTCGAATTGGCATTAATTGAGAACATTCAGCGTGAGGATCTAAACCCGCTTGAAGAAGCTGATGCATACCGCCAGTTGATAGATGATTTTAATCTCTCACACGATGAAATTGCCCTTCAAGTGGGGAAAAGTCGTGTATCGGTGACAAATACGCTGCGTTTACTCAACCTACCTGAGAGTGTAAAACAAGCTCTGTTGGATGGTCGGATCAGCGAAGGTCATGCGCGGGCTCTACTTGGTTTACCCGCCCGAGAAGCGCAGGAAGCTGCTTTGCAGACAGTTATCATACGGGAACTCAACGTTCGCCAGACGGAGGAACTGGTGCGGAAGTTGTCCGGACAGAAACCACCCGCCAAACAGAAATTTATCCCCCCCCCAGAAATCGTTGACCTGGAACAACGCCTGCGAGATAGCCTTGGGACCAAAGTAATACTACGTCATGGAAGGAAGGGTGGCAGCGTAACTATCTATTATTATTCTGATGAGGAACTCGATACCTTACTTGGACGATTGTTGAACGAATAAACTGGTGGAGTGTGCCTCATCTTACTGGATTGGGATAAAAGATGAAACTGCTCCATAATGCTCGGATTTACACCCTTAACTCATCTCAACCTACTGCATCTGCGCTTGTCATAGATCGTGAGCGAATTATCGAAGTAGGCTCTGAAGCGTTACTTGATGAGTATAACGTACGAGTTGATAAAGAGGATATGGATGGCCGGGTCATCCTTCCAGGATTTACCGATTCCCACCTTCACTTGCAACATTATGCACTGGGTTTGCTTGGTATCGACTGTGAAACGAATACACTCACCGCGTGTTTGAACCGGGTATCCGGTCGTGTTTCTATGCTCGGCCCTGGTGAATGGGTTAAGGGACATGGTTGGAACCAGGCAAATTGGCCTGAAGGATTTGGCAGTGTGCGTGATTTGGATCCTGTTTCCCCAAACAATCCGGTATATCTTACCGCCAAATCCCTTCACGCTGCCTGGGTCAACACTGCGGCTCTGCAAATCAGCGGGATCAATGCCAATACTCCCGACCCCAGGAATGGCAAGATCCAGCGGGATGAGCATGGGGAGCCAACCGGTATCTTATTTGAAACGGCAATGGAGCTGGTCAATAGAACCATTCCTCAACCAGATACCAAGACCATAGCAACTGCAATCAGCAAGGCTCAAACCAACCTATGGCGTATGGGTCTTACCGGTGTGCATGATTTCGACAGGCGTGAGTGTTTCCTAGCTTTGCAGCAGCTGAACGAACGGGGCGATCTTCACCTGCGAGTGATTAAAAGTATTCCGGTGGAAGACCTGCCACATGCATACGCCATTGGTTTGCGGAGTGGTTTCGGTGACGATTGGTTGCGGATTGGATCGATAAAGGTTTTTATGGATGGTGCACTCGGACCTCGTACGGCAGCCATGTTTCAATCCTATTTGAATGAACCCGGGAATCGTGGTATGCTGAATATGGATGGTGAGGAATTATTTGAGATTGGTCGCCAGGCAGTGGAAGTTGGTTTTAGTTTAGCTGTCCATGCCATTGGAGATCGTGCGAATCATGAAGCCCTGGCTGCATTTTCTAGATTGCGAGACCATGAGAAAGCCAACGGTATACCTGCTTTACGCCACCGCATCGAGCATGTCCAGCTTATCCACCCCGATGATGCCGGGCAGCTTGCCAAACTGAATGTGGTCGCCTCTATGCAGCCGGTCCATGCACCCTCCGATATGCTTATGGCTGACCGCTATTGGGGTGAGCGTGCTTCATTGGCTTACGCCTGGCGGACACAGCGGAATCATGGTGCCGTATTGGCTTTTGGCTCGGATGCACCGGTCGAATCACCTAATCCCTTCCATGGCTTGCACGCGGCTGTTACCCGGCGGAGAGTAGATTATTCACCAGGCGTTGAAGGATGGCATCCTGAACAACGACTTACGATGCAGGAGGCGTTGGAGGGTTATACTATAGGAGGAGCTTATGCGGCTTGTATGGATGATCGGCTTGGGCGGCTTGCTCCGGATTATTTAGCTGATCTGATCGTATTGAATTCAGATCTTTTCGATTGTGACCAGGATGACCTGCTCACATTGGAATCCTCCGCCACAATGATTGGTGGCGAGTGGGTTTGGTTATCATAGGAGGAGGGCATTGGTACAACAATCATTACTAACCCCTGAAATGCTGGTTCCCCGCCTAGGTGAGTATCTGGTTGGGCAAGGAAGGATAAATGAAAATGATCTACAGAAAGCACTAGCTTACCAGCAGGAACAGATCGCTATTGGACAGACCTGTTTACTGGGACAAGCTCTAGTCGATCTAGGATTACTTGAGCGAGCGATTTTAGATCAGACAATTACCGAGCAGATCATTCAACTGCGAAATGCACTTCGGGCTGCCAACCAGAATCTGGAACGACGCGTCCGAGAACGAACTGCTGAGTTACAAGATGCCCTTCAGAGGCTTTCCGAACTAAGTCAATTGAAAGCAAATTTTATTTCTAACATTTCTCACGAATTTCGCACGCCATTGACACACATCAAGGGATATCTCGATCTTTTAAGAACCGAATCACTTGGACCAATCAGTGAGGATCAAGCGCATGCACTCCTGATTAGCCAACGCTCAGCCAGCCGTCTTGAAGGATTGATCGAAGACTTGATCATGTTTTCGTTGGCATCACGGGGTGAACTCAGCCTAAAACAGGAAGAAGTTGACATTCAGCGGTTGGTAAATAATTGCGTTAACGCAAATAACCAAAAAGCAGAGGATCGTGGTGTTACGCTGCAGGTTGTTATGGATGATGATATTCCCTATGTGCAAGCAGATCCCCAAAAACTGGTCTGGGTATTATCACAATTGTTGGATAATGCAATCAAATTTACCCCTTCTGGCGGACGGGTCGTGCTGAGTTTGAAGCGTGAAAGTGAGAATTTGGTCAGTGTGTCGGTGAAGGATACAGGTATTGGAATCCCAGCAGGACGCCTGAAGGAGATATTCGAACCATTCCACCAACTTGATGGTTCATCCACACGGCGTTATGGCGGAACCGGTTTGGGGCTCTCGTTGGTTCAGAATATTATTGAGGCACATGGTTCCATGATTGAGGTCCAATCCATTGAAGGCCGAGGATCAACGTTCAAGTTCCCCCTTGTTATTGCACCCAGGATTAATAGTATGCCGGACGGCTAATATATTAATAGAGCTGGAATAGTCACCATGGATACAGTGGACTTGCAGACGCTAGAATATCTTGACTCGCTGGCAAAAATCGTCGCTCAGACCGAAGATTGGAAGCTAACGCTTGATACGTTGATTGCATCCTTGCGAAAGCATTTTGTGTTTGACAATATCGCTATATACATCCTTGATTATGAGGCGAGAACTCGTTCTATTGAAGTAGCTTATGCGCGTGCACTTGGTCGGGGTCATAAAGCCGAAGCGGATGCTGCTTGGGGTGAAGTCATGGCTGGTCAAGTGCTTACCAGCAATCAAATCAGCGTACAAGAACCCATAAATGTTGAGCATATAGAGAAACGTCTAGGTCATCCATACCTTCTGGGATTACCTTTAAACACTCCCACCGAACTCATTGGTGCGCTGGTATTTGTGCGGTTTGGCGGTCCTCCATATTCTCAGGAACAAATACACCTGGCGTCCCTGGTTACCATGATGATTTCACATGCCTTCGAGAGACGTATTTGGAAAGAGAAATTGAAAAATCTTGAAACCCTGCAGAGTCAATTGCGCATGCAGGAGGACTTTGTCGCTACTATCTCACATGAATTGCGTACCCCATTAGGTTTTATAAAGGGTTATTCAACCACGTTATTAAGGCAGGATACTGTATGGGATGAAAATACCCGACGAGAATTCCTGATGATCATAGAGGAAGAATCTGACCGGTTGAATGAACTGATAGAATCCGTGCTTGAATCTGCCCGGCTTCAGAGTGACACACTTCAAATGAATATTCAACCAGTTCGTCTTGACGCTATAATAAGAGATGTTACAACGCGTGTCAGTGCGCGCCATAAATCTGTAGAGGTCGATCTGTCCTGTATACAGTGTACTCCAATCCTGGGTGATAATGTCCGGTTGGCACTGGTTTTCGAGAATTTATTCAGCAATGCCATCAAGTATGCACCAGATACCAAAATCACAATTAATATCCAACGAATTGGGGATTTTATGCGTATCACCTTTTCTGATCAGGGTCCAGGGATAACAGGTGAGCATCTACCATATATTTTCGACAGATTCTATCGTGTACCAGGACAACCTGGGAGAACCGGGACTGGTCTTGGATTGTTTATTTGTAAACAAATAGTCACTGCACATCATGGTAATATATGGGCAGAATCCATGCCGGGTAAAGGGACTACGTTCATTATAGATCTGCCTGCCTGATAGTTGGAACGTGTGGTTTTCGAGGAGGTTGATATTATGTCCAAACGTATTTTAATTGTTGATGATGAACCCCGTTACTTGCGATTGCTGGAAGCCAATCTTAGAACAGATGGCTATGATGTCATCACGGCGCAGGATGGTCTGCAAGCTATCGAAGTCTTTTCGTCTAATCCTGTTGATCTGATATTACTAGACATCATGATGCCTAAACTGGATGGATTTGCCACCTGCCAGAGAATTAGGGAATTCTCCAATGTCCCGATAATAGTTTTGACTGCCAAAGGGGAAGAACGCGATCGAGTCCGGGGATTAGACTTAGGAGCGGATGATTATCTCGTCAAACCATTTTCAGCCACTGAGTTATTGGCTCGTGTAAGGGCAGTTTTTAGGCGTGCTCAAGTCTCCGCCGATGTTGGACAAGCCCGTTATTTCATTCATGGAAACCTCCGTATAGATTTCGCCCGCGCCGAGGTCTGGCGAGATGAACAAACAGTATCCCTCTCTGCAACGGAATATCGACTCCTTCTTCAGTTCAGCCATAATGTGGGCAGAATTCTCACAGCAGAGGATTTATTGGTCAGTGTTTGGGGGCCAGAATATCGAACTGATAAAGAGATTTTATGGGTAAGTATCGCCCGTCTACGTCAAAAGTTGGAAGATGAGCCACATTCCCCGAAACATATAGCAACACGTTCTGGATTAGGTTATTTGATGCCACCAATGGAAGAAGAATAAATTCGAATGGAGGCTGCAATGGATGAAAAAACAATTTTAATCATAGACGCAGACACTCCAAGTCGGCATTATCTTATAAGTACACTTCAGCAGCAGGGTTATAAGATCCTGCAGGCTTCATCAGGCCGTGAAGGGTTGATTACTGCTTGGCGAGACGAGCCCTTTATTATCATAGTCGATCCAATCCTTCCTGACCTGGACGGAAAAGCATTGATAAGTAAGTTACGCCAGGATCAGCGTACTGCCAATACACCCTGTATCGCTCTAACCAGTGATACAGACCCTGACCGCGCAGCAGAGTACTTGGAGAACGGATATAACGAGTATTTGATCAAATCCGATCAAGCGATAGCGGAACTCCAGGATTTGGTATCCCAACTGCTGGATGTCAGAAGTAAACCCAAAATATCTGGAGGATTGCTGATCGTCTTTCTAAGTGCCAAGGGTGGTACTGGTACTTCGTCCTTATGCGCTAATATCGCCATGAATATTGCTGCAGGTAAACCAGGGAAATCTGTAGCTGTTGTGGATTTGGTACTTCCAATCGGATCAATTGCCCCAATCGTTGGGTATCAGGGAAGTCTGAATATTAATACCGTCACACACCTGCCAGTCGAACAGATAACTGGTGGATTCTTCCGTGAACATTTGCCGGAACCTCATCTCTGGCAATTCAATCTGCTCCCTGGTTCCCCGGATCCAGAATCTGCAAATACACTTGAGGTAGGACGCATTACTGATATCGTTCAAACCATCAAGGATATATATGATTACATCCTGATTGACCTGGGTCGTTCTCTATCCAGGATCAGTTTACCGGTAATAAAACAGGCAGACTTGATCGTCCTGGTCCTGAGTAACGATATTGGTACTGTAACATTGACTAAGACCGTCTTGGATTATTTATATTTGCAGGGTGTGACCGAACAACGATTTTATCTGATCTTGAATCGGGCAGTGGGACTTGAAGGATTGACAAAAGCTGAAGCCGAGGAGATCCTTGGCCTCGTAATTAGAACGACAATGCCTTATTTAGGTAATAATTTGACAATGGCTAATAACCAAAACCTGCCGGTAACACTCAAGTTTCCCCATGATACGGCGACAATGATTCTTCAACAAACAGCAAGTGAGATGTCGAACCTTGCCCAAAAACTCCGTGAAAGATAAAGTTCAGGCGGGAGACTCATTATGACAATCGAATTTGACGATAAAGGTAAAATCTTCACAGATGTGGTTTTAAAAATTCCAACCCCTGCTGTCGTCCAAACAACAAATCACATCATTTATGGCATGATACATGTTCGCCGGGGGGAACGCCTCAAGGATGAATTAGACCGCGAAGAACTCTTCATGGCAATAACACAGGCAAAGGTACTTGGAGACGATGGTCAGGTCCTGTATCAATCAGATTTTTTGGCAGTTAGGCGCAACCAGATTGTCTGGGTAATGCCTGGAAAAGAAAAAAATGACTGAAGATATCCCGCCAGGATCATTGGATCTTTCTGCTCAAGATCTGGGTAAACTGAGGCATTATCTGATCGATACCATCTCCAATGAAATGGATGGGGAAAGTCCATCACCTGCAAAGAGGGTGAAAAAAATCGAACAAAGCCTCAAGGATATCTACGCGCGAACCCGTTTGCAACTCCCTGAAGCTGTCCGCGAGGAATTCTTTAAAGAAGTACTGGATGAATTGCTTGGTTATGGACCGATCCAGACCCTGTTGGAGGACCCGGATATCAGCGAGATTATGGTCAATGGATCAAAGAATGTGTATATTGAGCGCGGGGGACAGCTGGTTAGAACCCCTATCACATTTGAAAATGACGACCACGTTCTTCGTATCATTGATCGCATTATCCTTCCGCTTGGGCGGCATGTGGACGCGGATAGCCCCGCTGTGGACGCGCGCCTGCCAGATGGTTCACGGGTCAATGCAATCATCCCACCATTGGCAATTGATGGACCATCTATTACAATCCGGAAATTTCGCAAGGATAAACTTTCCATCTCCCAATTGATTGAATATGGTTCAATAACCAGTGGTATGGCTGAATTCCTGCGCGCCTGTGTGATCGCCCGGCTGAATATCATCATTTCAGGTGGTACGGGATCTGGTAAAACCACATTTCTAAACGTGTTATCTGGTTTCATCCCAGAAAAGAAGCGCATTATTACTATTGAGGACTCTGCCGAGTTACAACTACAGCAAGCCCATGTAGTTCGACTGGAAACTAAAACGACGAATGTCGAAGGTAGGGGAGCGGTGACCATACGTGACCTGGTGCGAAATTCCCTGCGCATGCGTCCTGACCGAATCATAGTTGGTGAAGTGCGCGGCGGTGAAACCCTGGACATGCTCCAAGCAATGAATACAGGGCATGACGGTTCATTAACAACTGTTCATGCCAACAGCCCGCGCGATACCATTTCACGCCTGGAGACTTTGACGTTGATGGCTGGTTTTGATTTACCTCTTAAAGTCATTCGTCAGCAAATCTCATCTGCTGTTGACCTGATCATTCAACAATCACGTCTCAGTGACGGGTCTCGCAAGATCACAGCAATTACTGAAGTGGCAGGTATGGAAGGTGATACAGTCGTATTGACCGATGTCTTCCGTTTTGAGCAAACAAATATATCTCCGGAAGGCAAAGTAATAGGGGAGCTAAAACCCACCGGTATCCGTCCTTTGTTTTCACCCCGACTGGAAGCTGCAGGATTAAAATTGGGACCCGAAGTATTCGGAGCTTCTATTGCTGATATCTTTACCTCGAACCGCCAGCGGCGCTGACCGCTATTGGCGAAAAATTCCCTGCTATAATCCTCACATATTTGGATAAGTACTCAATGGAGCATTTCTGAGGAAGATATGGATATTCAGGCTCAAATAACAATTCGCATGAAGAAACTGGGCGTCCTCATTCGCGATGTGCGTCTCAAGACTCACAAGAGCCTTGGCGAGTGTGCCAGCGCCATCGGTGTCAGTAGTGGGGTTTTCCGCTCTTTTGAGCAAGGACGAAAATCACCATCACTCCCAGAATTAGAGGTTCTGGCCTTTTCACTAAACTTGCCAATTGATCACTTCTGGGGTAAGGATGCCCTTTCAGATGGTGCAATATCAACAGAGTCGCATAATATCATACGCCTGACCGAACTACGTCACCGCATGATTGGTGCACAACTCAGGCAGTTACGAATGAATGCAGGCATCTCGATAAAAGCATTAGCCGGGCAGGTTGGTTTCCCCTCAAGTCGGTTGAAAGCTTATGAACTGGGGCAGCGTCCTATTCCTCTTCCTGAATTGGAATGTATAATTTCTGTCCTCGGTGCCCGTATCGATACTTTTTTCGATCAGAGTGGTCCTGTTGGAAAGTGGATCACCAGTAAGCAACTCATTGAGAAATTCTTACAGCTGCCCATTGAATTGCGTGAATTCGTCAGTCAGCCAGTAAATCGACCATATCTTGAACTTGCAAAAAACTTGAGCCAACTTCCTTCAGAAAAACTGCGCTCAGTTGCAGAAGGCTTGCTGGATATAACTCTTTAAAGGTAAGGTGTTAGATTGCAATCCAAGATCAAGCCAGATGAGATCGTAGCGGAAGGTAAAACTGCTTTTGAAAAAGGGGAATTTGAAGCTGCCGTTAAGGCTTTTTCTGTTTCAATTGATGTCTATGAGGCGAATGGCGACAATCTCAATGTTGCAGAAATGAAGAACAACTTAAGCGTAGCCTTGCTAAAGTGCGGGCGACCACGGGAAGCACTGAATGCTGTAGCAGGTACTGTTGAGATGTTTGCCCTGTCTGGCGATATCCGTCGCCAGGCAATGGCGATTGGAAATCGGGCAGCCGCATTGGAGGCACTCGGAAAGACTGAAGAAGCCATCAGTGACTATAAACACTCTGCTGAACTGTTCGCCCAGGCTGGGGAAGGTGATTTGCAATCAGTTGTTCTAAAATCGGTAGCTGCAATAGAATTGAAACGCTGTCATCTCTCTGAGGCAGCCGTCACCATGCTTGGCACGTTGGAATCTGTCAAGAAACCCAGCCTGCTGCAACGATCGCTGAAATTACTTCTCCGGTTGAAACCATGATCGATGTGAGTACTCAGGTGCGTCCAGCAGATCTTAAAGACCAGCAGCAGATCGCAAATCTAATGTTCTTTGAGACACACGTGCACCGTCACTTGGACTGGTGTACTCCATTGGAATGGCTTGGTTCACCCTTTTTCTGGGTTATTGAGAATAATGGAAAGATCATTGCTGCTTTATCCTGCCCCAAAGACCCACCACGGATTGCTTGGGTGCGATTATTCGTCCATACAGGGCTGCTATCTTTAGAGGTGGCTTGGGAAACACTTTGGGAAAAAGCAAAATACTATATTGGCCAACAAGAAAGTGCAACCGTGGCAGCCATCGCACTACCCACATGGTTTCGAACCCTTTTACTGCAAAGCGGCTTTCAAAACCACCAGCAAATCGTGACTATGGAATGGAATGGTCAAACTGCCCCAAAGTGCTCACATCCGAAGGATTTGAATATCCGACCCATGACCCCAGATGACATTCCGGGTGTTGCGGAAGTGGACGGAGCAGCTTTTAATCCCCTCTGGCGCAATTCCATTGCATCCATAAAAAGGGCTTATCCACAGGCTCTAATTGCTACGGTTGCAGAGACAGAAGGGTGTCTAATCGGATATCAGATCAGCACGCCAAATCCCTTCGGAGCCCACCTGGCCAGGCTCGCCGTCGTGCAGGAGGCACAACACCATGGATTAGGAACGGCTTTGGTCTGTGACCTGATCAACCAGTTGATTAAGAGGAATATCCTGCATTTGACCGTAAACACACAAGATGACAATTATTCCTCGTTGGCGTTATATCAGAAGATCGGTTTCGTCAGAACGGAAGAACAATATCCGGTTTTTGTGTATGAAGTCACAAGTAAGAAGTAAGCTTAAAAAGAGGTATATATTACTGGAGTAATTCTCATCATTCGATGTTGTGCAAATGTGTAATAAACATCTGCTAAGTTAAAGGAGATCTAATGAAATCATCTGAGTGGAATTTTAGAACAAGCGACAACCTGCAGTTGTTCGCCCGGGAGTGGGTGCCTGAGCGAAAACCAAAGGCGGTCGTCTGTCTGGTGCATGGTTTGGGTGAACATTGCGGACGGTATACACATGTAGGTGAAGCGCTGTGTAAAGGTGGTTATGCCATGCTGGGTTTTGATCTCCGTGGTCATGGGAGATCAGAAGGACCTCGTGGTCATACCCCTTCATTTGAACAATTTATGAAAGATATGGATAGGTATTTGGAAGAGGCAGAAAAGCGGAATCCAGGACATGCGCGCTTCCTTTATGGACATAGCTTGGGAGGAATCCTGGTTCTGAACTATGCCTTGCGCCGAAAACCCACTCTGGCTGGAGTTATAGCCACTGGTTCAGGTCTGAGAACTGCCCTGGAAAAGCAGAAAATGAAAGTTACCTTTGCGAAGATCATGGGCAGGCTGTTGCCCACGATGACGATCCCCAGCGGTTTGGATCCAAACACGATCTCACGGAATCCTGAAATCGTCCAGGCTTATATAAACGATCCGCTGGTCCACGATCAGATTTCCCTCGGCATGGCAAGGAATTTAATGGAAGCCATCCAGTGGGCTTTCGCACACGCCCCGGAATTCCCCGTCCCTCTCTTGATAATGCATGGAGTGGAAGACCGGTTGGGTTATAAAGAGGGAAGCCAGGAGTTTGCAGATCTCGTCAAGAAGGACTGTACGCTCAAATTATGGGACGGGTTGTACCACGAGCTGCATAATGAGCCAGAACGTGCAGATGTCTTCAAATATATTATCAACTGGATGGACTTACAGGTGAAAAAATAAATACCAAACCAGTTGAAATGGATTGAAGCGCATTAAAACAAGACGCTCTGCTTATTCCCTTTTTCCCACTAGACAAATCTCCTCAAACATGGCAGAATACCGCCCACTATATCTACTTTTTATTCAGGAGTTAGAATGAGCAAACGTAAAGAGATGCGCGAAAAACGGCGGCGCCAACAGCGGCTGCAGCGCACATTAACCATTGGCCTCATTGTCGCCGGCGCATTATTGGTGACTTTTGCCTTGATCTATCCAAGTATTAAGCCTGTTGGAGAGGTGGTTGTACCAATATCAAATCCGCGGCCGATGGCTGATGGCAACTCCATGGGTGATCCTGATGCGCCGGTTAAGATGGTGGAGTATTCCGATTTTCAATGCCCGGTTTGCGCCAGGTTTGTAAGGGATATTTCACCGCTTATCGTTGAAACCTATATAAAGACCGGCAAGGTCTATTTTACCTATCGTTCGTTGGGAAATTTCATCAGCGACAATATTACACGGGCGACAGGTATTCAAAGTTCCGAATCGCGTGATGCCATCGAAGCCGCTTATTGTGCTGGAGATCAAAATAAATTTTGGGAATATCATGATATTCTATTCGCCAATCAGACAGGTGAGGGAGTCGGTGATTTCATCCCTCGCCGGCTGGTCGCTTACGCGAAAGCACTTAACCTGGACATGGCAGCTTTCCAGGAATGTATCACGAGCCACAAGTACACCGACCATATCAACCAGGATGAAAAAGATGGAAAAGAGGCTTTGGCCAGCACAGACCGGTTGTTAACACCAGCCTTCACGGTCAATGGAGAGTTAATCCCTGGTGCTTTGCCATTCGATGAGTTCCAAAAAACCATCGAAGCTGCTCTAGCAGCTGCCGGATAATCCCTATCTTTGAAACAAAAAGCTGGGTACAGGATTTTGCACCCAGCTTTTTTATCTAATTGGGGCTACACATTATGATCAATTGATGATCCATCTCATCAACCCTACGATCAACGGTGTGACTGCCAATGCAGGCAGGAAATTACCGGCACGGATCTTTTTTATCTCCAACAAATTGCTGAGGGACAGAGCGATCAAAATAATCCCACCCGAGGCGGTCATTTCGTTCATCATCTGTGTTGATACGATTGTTTGTACCTGGCTAGCCAACAAGGTTATACCTCCCTGGTAGAACAGGATGACCAGGGCAGAGAACAAGACACCTATTCCAAAAGTGGATGCAAACGCCAGCGCAGCGAATCCATCAAGCACGGATTTGACTGCCAGCAGGTTGTAATCACCGGTCAGACCATCCTGGATCGATCCGAGGATGGTCATCGGACCGACGCAAAAGAGCAGGGAAGAAGTCAGAAAACCCCGTACAAAACGATTGCTATCTTCCTTATCGGCTGCGAAACGTCTTTCCAACCATGCGCCTAAATTCTGAAGTCCATCCTCGATCCGCCACCACTCACCCAAAAGTACCCCGATCAACAGGCCTCCCAGGACAATAATGGGATTTTCTGTTTTCAGGAACATCTGAAGACCGATGGCAGCAGTGAAAAGCCCCAGGGTGGTGATAATAGTCAGTTTTAGTTTATCTGGTAGGCGGCTGCCGAAGAGAATACCCAAAATGCCCCCGATCAGGACGGTGATAATATTGATGATCGTACCGGTCATTTGATTTCTTTTGCCAGGGTGGAGGTAAGCCCGGCATGCTGGGTTTCAAGCAGCTCCAGCACGAAGCACATGGATGACAGGCGGTTTAAATAAGACAGCAGAAATGGATTTATTTCTTGTCCTTCATCCAATAATCGGGCCAGACGTCTTTCTGCCCGGCGGACGATCGTCCGTGCCAACGCTAGGACTGCGCCCGCAGGTGTATCGCCGGGAAGAACAAACTCCTTTGGTGCCCGGATGGTTTTATTCAAAGTGTCGATTTGCGTCTCCAACCAGGTCACGCTAGCGTTATCAATAGCGTGAAAGCAGGCTGTGTTCTGAGGTGTGGCAGCCACTTCGGCCATAAGCAAATATAGATCATGCTGGATCCTTATCAGCAAAGAAGCAGTCTGGGGTGCACAGCAGGCAGCACGTGCCACACCCAGAGCGGCCATAGCCTCATCAATCGCCCCAAGCGCCTCCATACGAGGATGATATTTCGGTAAACGCCCTTCGCCGAGCAATCCAGCTTTCCCGTCGTCACCGTTACCTGTATAGAATAGAGCCATGTACACCATTATAATCGTTTGTAAGCTTTCAAATTATAAGTGTTGCGGTGGTCTTGTTTAGCATATTCCTGAAAGCAGGAGTTATATTATTCGACTGGAAGGATACTTAAAAGCATAATACTGCTCACATGTCATCATCAGTAAACAGTTGCCGTCCGCGTTAAAAACTGCAATTACGTTGGATTTGAATTGATTGTAGAGTATGTCGGTCTTTTATATCTGTATATCCTTTGATGATAAAAAGAAAATATTAAATGCATGGAAGGTCCATTCGGGTATAATGGAATTATGGATATTAAGACCCAATTAAATAACTCCCTCAAAGATGCCATGCGCTCTAATGATGATGTGAGAAAGCGTACCATTCGCATGGCGTTGGCAGCGATCAAACAAGCCGAGATCGATCGGCAGATTACCCTCGATGAGGGGGCTGTGATATCGATACTCCAAAAAGAGATCAGGATACGCCGCGAATCCCTCGAAGAGGCACAAAAGGCGAATCGTACCGATCTTGTTGCTTCTGCTGAGGCTGAGATAGACGTTTTGAATACTTACCTGCCTGAAGGTTTGAGCAATGAAGAACTGATGGAATTGGCTAAGGCTGTGATAATCGAAGTAGGAGCGACATCCATGGCTGACCTGGGTAGAGTAATGAAAAGCCTCATGCCGCGTATCCAGGGACGCGCTCCTGGCGATCAGGTCAACCAGACCGTGAGTGTTTTACTCCAAAAATGATCAACATCCGATGGAAAAAATCCCGGGGCGATCGCAGCATGCATCGCTGCGCCTAACCATCTTAAGGATAATACTGTTAATCGCTACCAGCATGATTGCCTATTTGGCTTTGGTGCTGCCGTTGGCTCTGCGACCATCCACGCTGCCACTTCAAATTGGGGATGTGGCCCCGCGTGATTTGCAGGCACCCCGTACGATTGAATACGTAAGTGAAGTGCGTACTGAAGAGGCTCGCCAGGCTGCCGAGCGAGCCGTTACGCCAATTTTTGCACCCTCTGATCCGGACATTGCTCGGCACCAGATCGAACGTCTGCACGAAACATTACAGTTCATCGCTATTGTCCAATCAGATACCCTCTCAACCACCGAACAAAAACAAACCGACTTAACCTCACTGGTTGACGTTCGTCTCAAACCCGAGACGATCAGTTATATCCTGTCATTATCACCGTTAAGCTGGGAGATTATCCAACAGGAAACCCTCAGCGTTCTTGAGCAAGTAATGCATAATACTATTAGACAGAATGAATTGGAAACCATCCGTCGCAATGTACCTTCTCTTGTGAGTTTGACATTAAGCGAAGAGCAAGCCCTGCTTGTATCTGAATTGGTTTCAGCTTTTATACTCCCAAATAGCCTGGTAAGTCCGGAATTGACCGATTCTGCGCAGCAAGTTGCACGGGACTCCGTCGAACCTGTTGTCCAATCCTTTAAAAATGGTGAGACCATTGTACAGAGCGGAGAAGTCATATCACCTGTTGATATGGAAGCATTGCAAATACTTGGTTTGATCCAACCAAAACAACTTTGGCAGAATTATCTGGGAGCAGGTGCTTTAACGGTCTTGGCAGCCATGTTTATTGGTTTATATCTAGCGCGACGCCGTCCACCTATCTTAACAGATTTTCGCAGCTTGATTTTGATTGCCTTTATCTTACTTATATTCCTCTATGGTGCCCGGCTAACCATCCCTGATCGCACGGTCATCCCATATCTTTATCCATTGCCAGCTTTTGGTCTGCTGCTCGCCACTTTCTTCGGCATTGAGACTGCAATGGTCTTTTCACTGGTCGCATGTATCCTGACTACTTATGGCTTACCTAATACCCTCGACTTGATGCTTTATTATCTGATGACCTCATTTTGTGGGGTACTCGTGCTGGGTACGGCTCGTCGAGTATGGGCTTATTTCCGTTCTGGTATTGCCATCGCCGGCGCGGGGGCAGTGGTGATCTTGGCATATCGACTGCCATTTACCCTTACTGACTGGGTGGGTATAACAACACTAGTTGGAACGGCTGTTTTCAATGGTCTGTTATCTGCCAGCCTGACCCTTGTGTTGCAGTTCTTCCTGGCGCAAATACTTGGTAAGACCACTGCGCTGCAATTGTTGGAAGTTTCAAGGCCAGATTCCACGCTGTTAAAATATTTCCTGCACAATGCTCCTGGCACATACCAGCATAGCCTTCAAGTTGCTAATCTGGCTGAACAGGCTGCTGAACGCATAGGTGCTGATGCTCTCCTAACTCGGGTTGGTGCCCTCTTCCACGACATCGGAAAGGCGTTGAATCCATTCTTTTTTATTGAAAACCAGGCTCCTGGGAGCATGGATGCCCATCAGGACTTGGACCCGGTTGTTACTGCACAGACCATTATTCGGCATGTGTCCGATGGACTGATTTTGGCCCGCAAACATCGTTTGCCGCGCCGTATCCAGGATTTTATTATTGAACACCATGGAACGTTGATTACACGTTACCAATATAATCAGGCGATTGAATCCATCGGCGACGCATCAAAAGTCGACATGAATGCATTCCGATACCCCGGACCGAGGCCTCACTCGAGAGAAACTGCTCTTTTGATGTTGGCAGATGGTGTCGAAGCCCGTGCTCGCGCCGAAAAACCAAAGAACGACGAAGAATTAAGGATCCTGATCGAGAGCGTTGTTGAAAGTCGTCAGAAGGAAAACCAATTGAATTCCACGCAACTAACTTTACATGACTTGCAACAGGTAATCGAGATATTCTATACGATCATGCGTAGCGCATTTCATCCACGAATACAGTACCCTAAAATGGAATTACCCCAGTCATCCTATAAAGACGTGGCTACCAAGCCCAATAAACATATCAGGCATAAATGATATATATAAAGACGAACCCAGCCATCATTCATTCTTTTGACAAGGCAATCGTAGAACAAACTGCCCGGGCAGTCTTGGATTACGAGTCCGTTTCTCCAGAGACCAGCCTGACCATCGTTTTGACCGATGATGCTCAAATGCATGAGCTTAATTCGGAATATCTTAAGATTGAGGCACCTACCGATGTGCTTTCTTTCCCCGCAAATGAAATAGATCCAGAAACAGGTTCTACTTACCTGGGCGATATCTTGATCTCTTTGTCACGCGCCATGGAGCAATCCAATGCTGCAGGACATCCCTTGGAAGCAGAGATTCAACTACTGGTGGTACATGGTGTTCTGCACCTGCTGGGATATGACCACGTCAATCCCAAAGAGAAACGCTGTATGTGGGACACACAGGTAACGATTTTGGAGCAACTTGGTTTGGAGGGGATGAACGTTTAGGATTAGCATGCGCAGCTTTATAGTTAATCGCATCCATTCATTCGGTCACGCATTTCGTGGATGGTGGTATGTCATCCGGACACAAAAGAATGCCTGGATTCATGCTGTCATTACAACAATGGTCGTTATCGCGGCATTATGGTTACACCTCCCCGCACGTGATTGGGCAGTATTGTTGCTGACAGCTGGTATGGTCTGGACAGCGGAATTCTTAAATTCGGCCCTGGAGGCAGTCGTGGACCTGGCCAGCCCGGCCAAACATCCCCTGGCAAAAGTTGGTAAGGATGTTGGAGCGGCCGGAGTACTGATTGCCGCACTGGTCTCGGTGGTGATCGGCCTGTTAATATTGGGTCCCCCCCTGTGGGTACGTGTAGCCTATTTAATTGGTAATTAAATTACCATCTGGTTTTAATTTATTTACAGTTCCTTTTTCGGCATGAGGCAAACCTGTAGGATGAAGTCACAATAAGGAAAATTCATGTCGCTATCATTCCGTTTTGGTACGGTTGGTGCTCCCCTCGCTACACCCAGGAAACCGGGTGGGAGTGTGGGTGCAATCATCTATAGTAGATCTATCAACCTGAACGCCTTTGAACTCGGCTGGGTGAGGGGTGTGCATGTCACCATCGAAACTTGTGCAGCCATAAAAGAGTCTGCTTTTAAACAGGATGTTTCTATCAGTGTGCATGCTTCGTACTTTATTAATCTAAATGCAGATGATAACGAATGGCCAAAGTCACGCCAACGACTTATGGACGCGGCGCATTATGGAAATCTGGCGGGTGCAACTGATATTATTTTTCATCCCGGCTCCTATTTTGCCAAGCCACCTGAAGAGGTTCTAAAGTTTACCATGCCTCGTCTACAGGGATGTATCGATGAACTGCGCTCGGCTGGCAACCAGGTCACCCTTCGACCAGAGACGATGGGGAAAAAAGCTATGCTGGGATCATTAGAGGATACTTTAGTAATGGGGAAAACCATTACTGGAGTAGAACCCTGTTTGGATTTTGCCCATCTCCACGCCCGTACAGGTGATGGTTCAATGAACACATATGATGAATGGTCTCGGCAACTTGAGTTGTATGCTGTTGCGTTGGGGGAAAAGTCACTCAAGCGGCTACACATTCACCTTTCGGGCATCGAGTATGGCACGAAAGGAGAGCGCAATCATCTGCCTATTGCTGATGCTGACCTGGATGTTAAAGCCTTGTTCCGCGCTTTGAAAGAGTTTGCCTGCCAGGGGCGGATTTTATGCGAAAGTCCAATTATGGAAGAGGATGCTATAAATCTTCGTAATATCTGGGTGGAGATAAGTTGTGAGGAATGAAGGATTGGATATTTATTTTTTAGTAGATACTATCTCCTCACTGATTTGTCATACCCTAATTCACCAATGAAAGACCAATCCGCATGGAAGTTCTTACAGGGACTTACATCGAGATATGTTCCCTAAGGTTGTGTTCAACCGCATACGCAGCGGCTTCTGCACGGTTATGAACATCCAACTTCGAAAGAATACTGCTGACATAATTTCGAACTGTCCCCTCGCCTAAAAATAACGCCTTGGCTATCTCCCGATTGGTTTTGCCTTCTGAGACCTTCAACAGTACATGCTTTTCCTGCTGGCTGAGATGGATAAATGCAGATGCCTCCTCTTCCTTCACCGCCCGGCGTACTTCCTGAAAGACACGTTGAGTTACTGCAGGATCGAGTAACGCATCACCGCGCCCTATTGCCTCCAAAGCTCGGACTAGATCATCCCCACCTATTTGTTTGAGAATGTAACCCGAAGCACCAGCACGGATGGCCGAGAACAGCATTTCATCCTCTGCATACGAAGTCAGCATGACTACTTTAATTTCCGGATACGTCTTTACGATCTCTTCGCATGCTTCTATCCCTGAAGTTCCTGGAAGGCGTATATCCATCACGACCACATCCGGTCGGATATTGTCCTTGGGATGTTTCACCTGTTCGATCGCCTCCTTTGCTGAACCAGCCTCGCCTACCACATCGAACTGGGGATGGCGTTCTAGTAATGCCTTTAATCCTACCCTCACCACTTCATGGTCATCTACAAGCAGAATGCGTTGTTTTGTCATAAACTAAGAATAACCTCCAGAATTTCCATATAAAGTATAGTCGGGAGTAGGAGGTCTGGCAAGAGGCTCGCTTAAATTTACAGAAAATGTCCCTATGAACGGATTTATTCACGAAGAGACATTTATAATCTCGGGGTTTCGAGTGGTATGAATCTAATAATAGTGGGCTACCAATAGATAATTGCGCATTAGAAAACCAGGCGGACTCTTAAGACTGTTTGTTTTCCTGCTCCTGCTTCTGACGTCTGAAATCCACAAAACGATAACCAACACCACGTTCGGTCAGAATATACTTGGGATTGGACGGATCTTTCTCAAGCTTCTGGCGTAGGTAATTGATATACAACCGTACATAGTGCGGCTCATCACGGTATTCATAACCCCACACTTTAGCCAGCAATTGGTCATGGGATATCACCCAACCAGCATTTTGCACGAGATGAAAAAGTAGACGATACTCTGTTGGACGCAGCTTGACAACCAGACCCTCCAGCCAGATTTCTCGCCGGTCGAAATCAATCTTCAAACGCTCATCCACCTCGATCAGGCCATGTATACTCCCGCTGACCCCTTCCGTCCGGCGTAGAACAGCTTTGACTCGACTGACCAACTCGCGGGGACTGAACGGCTTGGTAATGTAATCATCTGCACCAAGTTCCAAGCCGCGCACTCGGTCATCCTCTTCTCCTTTTGCCGTCAGCATGATGACTGGTACATTACCAATCTCGCGGATCATCTGCAGGACCTCAAACCCGTCCAGGTCTGGCATCATTATATCTAAAAGGATCAAGTCAGGATTTACATCACGCAGACGTTGGATTGCCTGTTTACCATTAAAAGCGTCAAAAACTATAAAACCGTCGTGCTCCAGATTTAGACGGATAAAGCGCACCATGCGTTCTTCATCGTCTACGACCATAATGCGATGGCGTTCGAATTGATCTGACATTCTCATTCCCTCACAAAACCGATGATCTTTTCTTCAGCCTCACTCGGTAAGACCTCGATAAAACTCACTCTTGCAAGTGGAAAGATCACTTGGACTACATTGCTGTCCAGGTAGTGCAAGTCTTTGCCATCTCGTCGGCGTGGATTGTTGACCGTGATGATCGTATCAGCAGGTTTGGGCATTTCATCCACATCCCCGACGACCGGGTCTTCGTTCGTTAAATGTATCACAAGCGCGTGTGGCATTCTTACCTTCTTTTACTTGTTATTGAGAAGAACCTGAATCTTTAGTTTTCCAAGAGTGATAATATCTCCATGCGTGAGAGGGTATTCTACATTACCTTCAAGTCGTTTGCCATTCAAAAAAGTACCATTTGAAGAACCAATATCTATGATCCCCACCCGATCGTTTAATCTTCTCAGAATGGCATGCAGACGTGATACGCCGCAATCATAGGCCCGATATGGAGAAAGGTCAACATCCGGCATGATGGGTTGTCCTTCGCTGCCTCTACCTAATGTAAACTCAGGGCGGTCGGCCAGGGAGAGGATCTGTCCACTTTCGAGTATATGCAACGAAATCCAGCTATTCATCCGGATTGGCGTAGCGGGGGAGGAATCGGTCGGGCTTCTTGTAACAAGACTTCCATCCATTCCACCGGTATCAATGTTCTGGGTGTTTAGATCACCCGGGTTGAGTAGTTGCACACCGCACTTACTACAGAATAAAGCTCCTGTTAATTCCTGGTATTGACAATTAGGACAAAGGATCATAATAATTTTCCCTTGTTGTCGGGTAATATTAATGAACGGGTTCCATACTTGATCTGTTTTCTTCCTTCCTCGGAAAAGGTCTGCTTTTGATGAACATTCTCGGCTTCAAGCAGTGCTGTTTGTGCCAGGCCCCGTTCCCCTTGGGTCAGGAGGTGTGCCGCGAGATGTTGTAAACGTTGGGAAGCATCGTCATATTTGCCCAAATTAACTTCTGACTGGGCTTTCTCCTGCATTCGATACAGATTCAAGCAAGTCAAGGCTTGAATCATCGTTGCAGGTGGTGGGTCAGGATAAGATATATCCATTACTGGTCTGGATAGTCGAACCCGTAATGGTTTGACTGGCTTTGGGCGAGAGGCGATTTTTACCCTAAAACTGCCCTCAAGGAATTGCAGGTTTTTTTTCTGCACAGCCGAAGGTTGGATCAGGAATTCCAACAACACGGTTATTGGTGTATCTTGTAAGACAGGACCCAAGTGGAGAGGACTATCAGGTGAAAAAGGAACGGTTTCTGGTTGGATTCGAAACGCATAAGTAATCTCAACACCTGGACTGCATTCGAACTCCAATATGGTTTCTTCTGCAAAGACCTTCACCAGACGATTGATTTTTTCTGTCAAAAAACGTTTGATATCTTGTGGCATCGAAACAAACATACTGCTTCCACCAGTTCGATTTGCCAATGAATCGAGTAAGGCGTCATTCCAATCTTGACCGATACCCAAACTACTTATCCCAATGCCTTGTGCAGCGGCTTCGGTTGCCAAAGTCAAACAAGCCTGCTCATCACCATAGGTGTGACCGTCTGTTAGGAGGATCACATGGTTCACACACTCCGGATCTAGATTACGTCTCACTTCAGCAATCCCAGACTCCAAGCCTCGATACATTTCGGTCGAACCAGAAGTTGTCATCATCTGGATGCGAGCTTCAACCTTGCTTTTATCCAAGAGATATCCGGAAGGAATGAGTGCTTCAGCTCGATCGCTAAAGCCTATCACTCCAAAGATATCTTCTTGTCGAAGACTGCGCACTAATTGAATAGCAGCTGCTTTAACTAAGTCAATCTTGATACCCTTCATTGACGAGGAGCGATCAAGTACCAGACATACATTAAGAGATGGGGCGGGTAACCAATTTTCATTTTGGCGAGATTTCCACTCCAGCATTACATAAATCAATTGGTTTTCTTCCAAATGGACGAGACTTTGACGGCTGTATAATGTCCTCTCCAGGATTGGTAAATCCAGATCATCTTCGGGTGTCAGGGATGAATCGTACTCGATCCGTTTTTTAGGATTCGACAAGACTTCATAGGCTTGCTGAACCTCCATGAATAACTCTGTTTCACCAAGCTTTTTGTTTTTATCCGGATGCAAGCGCTGAGCTGCTTCGAAATACGCCCGTTTGATCTCGATTAACGATGCGTCTCGGAAAATACCTAGAGCAGCATAATAATCCGGTTTCTTGGTCATATTAACCAACTAATTGCACAAGGATCACGCTAATGTTATCAGGTCCACCTGCAGCATTAGCGGTAGTAACAAGATTTTGACACGCACGTTGTAGATTAGAAGCTTCAACAATGGACCTGTATATATCCTGTTCCACTACTACTCCCCATAAACCGTCACTGCACAGCATCAGATAGCCAGGTTGAGGGAAGGAGATAGTGAAGATGTCAGGTTCCAGATTATCACCCTGTCCCAAAGCGCGATATAGAACATTTCTTTGTGGGTGAATGGATGCCTCTGCCGAGGTGATTTGCCCAAGTTCTTCCAACCGTCTCACCAAGGAGTGATCCCGGGTGATGGCTTCGATATTCCCGTTATGAGAGATAACATAAGCACGACTGTCGCCGACATGGGCAATTGTGACCTGTCGACCTAAAATTAATGCGGCGGTTAATGTAGTACCGCTTCCTGGTGCTTTGCTTTTAACTATACGTTGGGCGTCTGTTATTCCCGAAAACATGACTTCTTGAAGAGATTCGTTGATAGGTTCATATGGAAAACTAAACATTGAGGGAAACATTTTCCGTAAAATATTATCGGCTATTGAACGGACTGCGAAGTTACTGGCTACTTCCCCATACTGGTGACCACCCATCCCGTCTGCTACAATATATAGGCCAAAGGGCAAACTTCCCGAATTACCAGCCAATGTGGTCGTTACTGCCAACAGACTGTCTTCATTGATTTCACGTTGCTTTCCCAGTGATTGTCCACAGCCAGCTATTAACTGCTGGAGCTCAAAGAACGGTTTCTGGTCATAAATTACGGGTTGAATCTGATGTGGCGAAAGCGGAGCAGTGGTAATTTTATCTTCTTTTGATTTCCCAAACAGTCTTTTGAAAATATTTCTCACAAATGACTCCTTGTTCAAGCCAAGAGGGCATACACCTGATGATCAGTGGAACCAATATATACTATATCATCGTATAACAATGGTGCACCAATAATCGGTCCTTGTGTAGTGAATTTCCAGCGCAAACGACCAGAAAGATACTCCAAACAATATAGCTGACCATCAACAGACCCACAGAAGAGTGAATCTTTGTAGATCGCAGGTGAACCGCTTACCTGATGCTCTGTATGGAATCGCCAGACCTCTTTGGCTGTACGAAGATTAATCGCATAAATGAATCCGTCAGCAGCCCCAGTGAAGATCAGCTCATCTATCAAGGTTGGAGAAACAATCGATCCTTTACCCATACGGAAACGCCAGATTACCCAGGCGTTCCGATTATCCAAAGCGTAGAGCATGCTATCCAGGCAAGTGAAATAGACTGCATTATCAGTTACCCACGGTGAGGAAGTGATCGCCCGTTTGGCCTTGAAACGCCACTTTAACTCACCATGAAAATCCAGACAATAAAAATCACCGCTCTCACAACCGACATAAACCATTTCGTGTGCTACGAATGGTGTCGAGCGAACTGCGCCAGCCATCTCAAATGTCCATGAAGCGCGGCCGGTAGTGAGATTGACCGCGTGCAAATGGTAATCGTCTGATCCAATGAATACGTGACCTTCTGCTATACGCGGTGAGGAATGCACTGGTCCCTCGGTATAGTAAGTCCACATAACTTTGCCTGAGCGCGCACTGACGACATGGAGTCGACCATCTTCTGAACCGAAGTAGACATTTCCGTCATATACTGCGGGTCGGGAAGTGATTCCTCCGTCTGCTGCGTACTTCCAGACAAATTCACCTGTACCTGCGTTCAGTGTATAGAGATTGTTGTCGTAGCATCCAACATAGATATTTCCTTCGTAATATGTCGGCGTTCCACGGATTTCGTCCTCACACTTGAAAGTCCACAAAGGTTTGACGCCACTAACTCTTACTGTGGTCGTGGTATGGGTAGGTAGGTGTGAAAACGCTCCAGTCGTCCTCGCTACCGCCAGGAGAGCGTCTTTCATTTCTTCAGCGCTGGAAAATCGTTCGCCGGGAGCATACTTTAACGTTGTGTCGATGACTTTTTCAAATTCCTCAGAGATAGCCTTGTTGATCTTCCGGATCGGGCGTTCCGCATATGAGAATGGTGGTTCCACGCGTGGATCGCGACGTGTCAGAGCATGGTGGAGAGTGGCACCAAGTGCATATAGATCAGCCTGGGGAGAGGCTTCACCCCGATATTGTTCAGGAGGTGAGTATCCCTCGGTACCTATCATGGTTCCCTTTTGTCCTGATTGAAAGGTTTTAGCGATCCCAAAATCGACTAGTACCACATGGTTGTATTGATTGATCATCACGTTCGAGGGTTTCATATCCCTAAAGATGATCGGATCAGGTTTGTGTGTGTGCAGGAAACTCAGCACATCACAAAGCTCGATCGCCCAGGTTATAAGCTGCGCTTCAAGTAAGAAACCCTCGGTTTCGTTGATGATTGCTTCCAGGTCCTTGCCGTTTATAAATTCCAGCACCAGGTAAGAACGGTTTTCTTCTGAAAAATAATCGAAAATTCGAGGGATCGAAGGATGATTGAGTGTAGCCAGGATATTGGCTTCACGCTCGAAGTTCTGGATCATGGTCTTGCGAACCACCGGGTCGGGGGTCATGTTGATCATCTCTTTAACAGCAACAAGTTTGACCACATTGGGAAAGTGAAGATCCCGCGCGCGGTAAACCGAACCCATCCCACCAACGCCGATAACTTCCTGGATCAAATACCGATTGGCCAGGGTCGTTTCAGTTTGAAGCTGCCTGCGCGCTTCGTTGATATCGCTGTTATCCTCTGGTTTTGAGATATGATGTGTCGCCAGGATACATCTCCGGTTTTATGAAAGGTATAATTAATGAATTATAGTTTGCACTTACAGTATTGGCAACTGTCATAAACTCTACCCTTGCAGGTCTGGACAAACCGGGGCAAAATCAACAACAACATTTCAGTTCCACTTTCTATCATGAAAATTCTTGCCCTTAGTGATCAAGTTGTCGAACGACTCTATACTCTTGCCTCATCCGGATATCTCCGTGATGTCATGATGATCATAGGTTGCGGCGATTTACCATACTCATACCTTGAGTATCTAGTCTCAGTGCTCAATGTTCATCTTTATTATGTTCCAGGTAATCATGATCCTGAATACATTGCACTGGATAAAAACACTTATGCCGAAGGAGGAATAAATATCGATCTTAAAGTCGTCCGGATCAAAGGTCTGATGATTGCAGGACTTGGCGGCAGTATTCGTTATCTACCGGCAGGATACAACCAGTATACTCAAATGGAAATGTATCTACGAATGGTCAGGTTACTGCCGCAGTTGGTCTGGAACCAGCTGCAATATGGGCGTATGTTGGATATTCTGGTGACACACTCACCTCCATTCAAAATCAATGATGACGATTCTCAGGCGCATAAGGGATTACGTGCTCTGAACAATCTCATCCGTTGGGCGCGCCCGCGTTATCATATGCATGGTCACATACACTTTTATCATGGCAACCTGACGCCATCTGAAACCATGTGTGGTATGACGCACGTCATCAATGTATTCCCATACCGGGTCATTGAGATATCAGATGAGTGATGAATTATCAGCCCGTGTCCGTGCAGACTATAGCCGTGCCCGCACAAAGGCTTTTATGAACAATATCACGGCTGTCCTGTCGGGACGTTCAAACACCCTATTATCTTTCGATGCGATCAAAGAGAAATTACATATTGGTGGACCGATATATCGAGGTTTACTGACTGTCTGTATTGACCAGATCGTTGGCAGCCTCGATCGATATGAGCAGTTTGACAAAGCTTTTCTCCCCAAACAAGATCTAACCTCTGACCGTTGGTTGCGGATCGACCACGCCTTTTATGATGATATCAGTTTACCGCCAGTGGTGCTGTATAAGGTCGGTAACGTATATTTCGTCGTGGATGGTCATCACCGTGTCTCGGTTGCCAGGCAGCAAGGACAGGAATTTATTGATGCCGAGGTGCGTGAATGTTCGACTAAAGTTGATATCCAGCCCGATCTCAAACTTGAAGATCTGGAAATTCTTCATGCGAAAGTTCATTTCTTGGAGCGTACTGGCCTCGACCGCATTCGCCCTAAAGCGAAGATAAAACTGACCATCCCCGATGGTTTCAGCCGCATGTTGGAGCATATCGGCGTGCATCGATACTTCATGGGTATCGACTTGCAGCGTGATATCTCCGAGGGTGAAGCCATTGCTCATTGGTTTGATACTGTCTATCTACCTATCGTAAAAGTCATACGAAAGAGTGACATACTCAATGATTTCCCCGACAAAACAGAAGGTGACCTGTACCTGTGGGTATTGGACCACCAGCGCTACCTGGTTGAGCAGGAAGGTCAATCGCTCCAGCCGCCTGATGAAGCAGCAAAAGATTATATCGAAGATTTAATGTGACCGGGAACCTCCACCCTCTGGCAGGCATCTATGCTGCCGCGCTGACACCGCTCAATACTGACTTCTCACCCGATCTTGAAGCGGTCTCCCCGTTTTTGTGCTTTCTGGCTGAGCACGGTTGTCATGGGGCTTTATTGCTTGGGACGACTGGTGAAGGTCCATCATTCTCTCCTGCCGAACGCAAAGCCCTCATGTCTGCAGCTCTGGGTGTTCGTCAGGATCATCCCGACTTCCGCCTCCTGGCTGGCACTGGCACACCCAGCCTTCAAGAGACCATTGACCTGACCAGGGTTGCCTTCGATCTGGGATTCAATGGTGTTGTCGTCCTGCCGCCATATTACTATCGCAATGCCAGCGAGGGAGGTTTGTTCGTTTGGTTTGACCTGATCATTAAAAAGGCTGTACCCGATGGAAGATATCTACTTGGCTATCACATTCCGGGGATCACAGGGATTGGTTTCTCTTTGGAATTTCTCGCTCGCTTGAAAGACAATCATCCGGAAAAGTTTGCGGGCATAAAGGACTCTTCTCACGAAGTAGATTACGCTTTGGCTCTTGGAGCACGCTTTGAAAAAGACCTGCTGGTATTGAATGGGATTGATACCTACTTCCAGCTGGGGATGGATGCCGGAGCACAGGGATGCGTCACTGCCCCAGCCAACCTCTTCTCTCGTGAGTTGCGTGAAATATGGGATCGGTACCAACAGGGTACAGATCCATCTCCTATGCAGGCGCATGTCAGCATGATACGAGAGGTGTTGGAACGCTACCTGCCATTCCCGCCCATTTTAAAAGCTCTGTTTTCCCGATTCTATAGTTATCCACGCTGGTCGGTTCGACCGCCATTGTTGCCAGTTTCAGAAGCAACAGAAATCCAGGCAGCCAATGAACTTGCGGAAATTATTTAAAATAATATGCCGGAGAATATTGTATGATGTTCCGGTATGAATATTCAGGCACTTACATAATTCACCTGGATTGAAACGTACATTAGATTTTTTAAATGAAAGAGAGATACTTAAAGTAGTCCAATAAATAATAAGATGGAATCCTGGCGTTTTCTTCTCACCCCTCCTGCCCGTGGTGCATGGAATATGGCTGTAGATGAAGCCATTCTTGACGCTGTCAGTAGAGGTGCATCACAGCCCACCCTGCGCCTGTATACCTGGGAGCCACCCTGTCTCTCACTGGGTTATGCTCAACCAATTGCTGATGTGGACATTCCCAATCTGAAGAATAATCGCTGGGAGATCGTTCGGCGTGCAACCGGAGGACGGGCGATCCTGCATACCGATGAGTTGACCTACTCGGTTTGTTCGCCGTTTGATGATCGACACCTGGCAGGGAGTGTGTTGGAGAGTTATAAATGCATAGCGAATGCATTACTGGCAGCTTTAAGAGACTTGGGAATACCAGCACAAATGAAAGAAGATACCCGACCGGATAGCTCAAGATCCAATCCAGTCTGTTTCGAAGTGCCATCGTCCTATGAGATCACGGCAATGGGTAAAAAACTGATTGGCTCGGCGCAAGTTAGACGCAAGGATGGGATACTCCAGCATGGATCTCTGCCTCTCTCTGGTGACCTCAGTCGCATCACGCGTGTGCTGGTTTTCCCAAATGAATCAACCCGCAAAGTTGCCGAAAAACGTCTTCTGGCAAGGGCAACGACAGTTGAATCTGTGCTTGGAAATGTGATCGCTTTGAGTACGGTCACCCAGGCTTTCGTGTGGGCATTTGAGACAGTGCTGAAAATAAATTTCGAACCAGGAGTACTCTCTTCATTAGAAGAAAAGCGGGCAGATGAGCTCATACAAGAGAAATACACCTCCCCACCCTGGACAGAGCGGTTGTAAGTGGAATATGGTTCCATTACAAATACATCAATATCAAATTGACCTGTTCGAGTATGAAGGTGGACGCTCACATTCCGTAGATTGATAATATTACCAGAGGTTAGTTAATAGGTCAGAGAAATCAGTACAGGAATCCACCAGCCGCTGACTATCAGACACGTGTCTAAAATGATATTACCTGCGTGTTATACGATTGTTAGCAACTCATCAAGTGTTATATTTATCGCACAAGGGGAAACCGAATTATTCTGCCAATGCCAGTAGACTACCCCAGACGATTATTTAGATATCATCATAATTGGATGCCGTCTGGATAAACTGGCAGCTCAATATGGAGAGAGGTCTTTTATCCCCCGAAAAATAATTCCCACCAGACTTCCCAATTCTTTATCGGTGTAGGGAATGGAATAGTTGCTGCCGGTACAATAGGTGTGCTGCCCGGTTGGGACAGTGGTTTAACCGGATGATCGCCAGGTTGGATATAGTTCGCACTCCTGCGAGCCCAATCTTCAACCGCTTGTGTGGAACCAGCCTCGGCTGCCTGGGTATACAGTGCCGTCTGGGTTAATATCACTTCGGTTGCCTGGGCGCGTACAGTGGCGGCTTGTTTGTTCAAGCGAAATGAGTTCTCGAGGCGGGAATTAAAATCCATCATCATATAAACCAGGAAGATGATGCCCAGGAGGATGAACACATTTTTAGGCTTGATAGACCATCGGTTCATTCTATCTATTATCTTACCTCGTCTCGAAGTGATTGGCAAGCGGAATAATTTGACGGGTGGTATACCATCTGATACAATCACCCCCCCGGAGCGTTGTACCCTTCGCTCCATAGATCATAAACGAAAGGGCTTGAAAAAAAATGAAAGTGTTACTGGTCAAAGATGTACATAAATTGGGAAGGGCTGGCGATGTGAAACGCGTTGCAGACGGATTTGGTCGTAACTACCTCATCCCGCAGGGATTGGCTGTACTGGCTACTAAAGGTGCGCTCAAGCAGATCGAGCACATCCGCACCACTGCTGCTACCAGCCGCTCGATCTTGAATGAAGAATTAAAGGATATTGCTGAAAAGATTAATGGGATGAAATTGGAATTTTCGGCTAAGGCTGGGGAGACTGGGAAAATGTATGGTTCTATCACTTCAAAGGACATAGCCGGAGCCATCTTGCAAAAAACCCAATATGAGATTAAACGCCAACAGATTGATATGCAACCGATTCGAGTCTTGGGTGAATACCCGGTTTTTATTCGATTGACAATGGATCTCATCCCGGAATTAACGGTTATTGTCCGCCGCGAAGGCGAAGCCTTTGAGAACGAACAAACACCGACATCCAAGGCTGAGTCCACTGGCACGAGTAAGTCAGAAAAGACCAGTATGGAAGATGAATCTCTGGTTGCTGTTGAAGCACAGCATGCTGAAAATGTGGATGCCGGTGATGTTGAAGAGACCAATATTCCCGACATAAACGAATCTTAAGCAAATATCGTAATAAGGCTTATAAACCACAACATCACCGGTCCAATCCCAACGCGAGGGGGGTTGACCGGTGATATCCTGTTATCTTAATGACAAAATCAATAGGGCAACGATTAAAACAAGCTCGTGAGGCTCACCGACAGACGATTGAGCAGGTATCACAGATAACTCGAATTCGTCCGCGGTATTTAGAGACTTTGGAGGAGGATGACTTTTCCAACATGCCCTCTGCTGTGCAAGGTCGGGGTTTCCTGCGCATCTATGCGCAATACCTTGGTCTGGATATTGAACGAATTCTTGAAGAAATGCGTCGTGAACAGACAGCAGCCGCAGCGGCTGTTTTTCACAAGGTGGGAGAACCGGTTGACAATTTCAACGAAGTTGTTGAAACCGGAGGCATCGAAACAGTTGAAACCACTGGAAGATCCAAAGTAAAACCCGAAAGACTGGCTGTTCGGAGACGTTGGTTGGAGCGAGACAGGAGTGAACGGTCCGCAGATTCTGCTGCTTCAGCAGATATTTCGTCTGTTGGGGAACCAGAACAAGACATTAAAACGAAAGGTGTTAAAGTACCGGAATTCGCTGGTGTAGAACAGACAGGTATGCCAGTCGAAAGGGTTGAAAGTGAAGCATTTTGGATCCGCTGGTTGCAAAGTGTGCAGGGATTATTATCCTCTCTAAAGAACATAGCTAAGATCTCCCGAAGCGCCGTATCCAAAATGGTAACAAGGTCAAGATCTCATTTCGAACGATCAGCGGAGATCGAACCCGACTTTGGGCAGGATAAGGATGTAAATATTGAACCTGATGTCCCTCTTCGATCTGCACAGAGAATTTTCGTTGAGATAGGTCAACAGCTGCACCAACGCCGCGAGATGCTCAACCTGACCTTCGATGAAATAGAGCAGCATATCCACATTCGCCCTCAGTACTTGCAGGGATTGGAAGCGGGCGATATTACCCAACTTCCATCAACAGTTCAGGTACGCAGAATATTAAACAATTATGCCGTTTTCCTGGGTTTGGAGGTTGATGACCTCTTGCTGCGTTTTGCTGATGGATTACAAATACAGCGCCTTGAGCGTTACCCCCCTAAACCCGGCAAGGCCAGCTACCTTTTGCCTAAGTCGAGTAGGAGAACATCTTTACGGAGCTTTATGGCTCCTGACTTGATCTTTGGCATTGGTATGGTCGTCTTACTCCTTACTGTCACGATTTGGGGCGGCAGCCGGATCATCGCAAAGCTGTCCGAATCTACTCCAGAGTCAACCGCCCGATCTATTTCTGATGTTCTGATTTCTTCACCCGTCCCGACTGTCGAACTGGTCGAATCTCCCCAGGTAATGATTGGTGTATCCCCGCTTCCCATCGAGGGGACACAAACCCCCATTGGATCGACTCAGGAGGGTGTTGCCCGTATCCAGGTAAATATTGTTGCAGTCCAGCAGTCTTGGGTGCGTGTGATTGTGGATGGAAAGATTAAATTTGAGGGAAGAGTGATCATTGGGAATGCCTATCCTTTTGATGGCGATAAACAGATAGAGGTGTTGACAGGTAATGCAGCTGCTTTGCGCATAACCTACAATATGCAGGAGTTGGGATTAATGGGAAGCTTTGGTGAGGTGGTTGACCGTATCTACACGCTGGATGGTATCATCACCCCCACTGCTACATCTACTTCAACCGGTACTTCCACGCCAAGGGCTTCGCCGACTCCCATAGGAACGCCGACACCGTATCCTTCAGCGACTGCCACCAGGATACCATAAGGATCATCATGTCCCCGGGCAGTTTTCATTTGGTTTCCTTGGGTTGTGCCAAGAATTCTGTTGACTCGGATTCTATGGAGCAGCTCCTGATCCGGGATGGGTATCATGTTGTAGAAGATCCTGCCCAGGCTGATGTTCTGATAGTGAATACGTGTGGATTTATAAACCCGGCGAAAGACGAATCGTTTTCTGTGCTTCGTAAACTTGCCAGTCAGAAACACGAAAACCAACTACTGATAGCGGCAGGTTGTTTAACCCAACGCTACGGTCAGTATGTAGCCCGACAGGTGGAAGGAATTGATGGCATCCTGGGGACCCGGCGTTGGATGGATATCGTCCAGGTTGTACGCAAACTGCGAGGAAGCACCCACCCTAAAAAGGTCTACCATCTGCCGGATGAAGCTGAAACGATAGGTACTGACGAAGGTGGGACCCTCCGGGCTAATATCAACGGAGTAAGCGCTTATCTTAAGATAGCAGATGGGTGCCGCCGTCCATGTGCTTTCTGTGCCATCCCGTTGATAAAAGGAACAGCTGTCAGCCGTCCATTGGATGCCATCTTGCAAGATGCGCGCATTCTGCGTGACAGGGGTGTTCGTGAGTTGATTCTTATTGCGCAGGATACGACAGATTATGGACATGATCTAGGTATCAAAGATGGACTGGTGGTATTGCTCGAAAAACTTACGACCGCAGTCCCGGATATGGATTGGATACGCATCATGTATGCTTATCCTGGCTGTGTCTCTGGTCGGTTGATCGAGATAATGGCTGGTCATTCCCAGCTCCTGCCTTATCTCGACATGCCCTTGCAGCATGCCCACCCTGAAATGCTTTCTCGTATGCGACGCCCGTCAAATATTGCCTGGGTCTATCGAACACTGACCAGGATGCGTACTGCCATTCCAAATCTGGCGATCCGGACAACTTTTATCGTTGGCTATCCAGGAGAGACCGATGCAGAGTTTGAATCACTGTTGAATTTTATTGACTGTATCCGTTTCGACAGAATCGGTGCATTTAAATATTCATATGAACCGGGTACAACCGGCGAGATGCTTGGGGATCCTGTGTCGGAAGAAGTCAAGGATGAGCGCTGGGCAGCATTGATGGAACGCCAACGGAATATATCGTTGCAAATCAACCAGTCACTTGTAGGAAAGACGCTGGATGTATTGATCGAGGGGTATGGTGATGGCCTGTCTGTAGGCCGCTCATATCGTGATGCACCGGAGATTGATGGAATGGTCTTCATTGAGGGGAAGGCTGAGATCGGAAATATCTTGCCGGTCAGGATCACGGGGGCGATGACTTATGACCTGAGTGGTATTCTCGTACGTCCAGAGAATAAAAAACCTGATAAATAAATTCCAATATCGAAATAACTGGATTGATTTAGAATCAGGATATCCATCATTTTTGTGGTCTCATGACTGACTATGTCTCGCACTGACCGATTAGCCCTTATCCTAAGCCTTGCCGCGATATGTGCGGCACATTTTGTTTCTGAGAAGGTCTTCGAGCGTCTGCCACATCTGGAAGATGAAATGGCTTATGTCTGGCAGGCTAAAGTGTATGCCTGCGGGGAACTGACTGTTCCTTCACCCGGTCATCCAAAAAGTATGCTGGTGCCTTTCGTGGTGGACTATAATGGGCAGCGTTTTTCCAAATACCCGCCTGGTTGGTCTGTCTTGCTTGCTTTGGGGGTGATGTTCGCTGCCGGGGAATGGGTAAACCCACTCCTGGCTGGTTTGGGTATTTGGTTGATTTACAAATTGGGGCAGAAGGTCTTTAATCCTGGTATCGGTTTGCTGGCAGCTTTCTTGACGCTGACCTCCCCTTTCTTTTTACTCAATTCAGGTTCATTACTATCGCATCCCTGGTCGCTGGTGTTGAGCCTGTCTTTTTCCCTGGCATGGCTGGACACATTTTATGGTATCGATCAAAAAAAACAGCATGAAAAACCCAAAAAGGGTTTGCCACTTTTAATCCATTCGATGTTTCGATCTCCGCCGAAATGGTTGACAATACTGGTCGCCGGCTTCAGTCTGGGGGTTCTTGCTTTAACCAGGCCGCTGACTGCCATGGGTGTGGGATTTCCTTTCGCCATACACGGTATTATCCTGTTGGTGCGCAGAGACCACACTGCTCGCCGGCATGTGATTCTGATTGGTGTGATCAGCATATCAATAGGTGCACTGGTCTTGGCATGGCAGTATGCTGTTACCGGGAATCCAATACAAAATCCTTATGCCCTCTGGTGGACATATGATAAAGTTGGTTTTGGTCCTGGCGTTGGTCGCATGACAGGAGGGCATAGTCTGTATTGGGCTTGGTTTGATATGAAAAGGAGCCTCAATGTAGCTTGGAGCGACCTTTTCGGTTGGGGGAAATTCTCGTGGATCTTTTTGCCTTTTGGATTGTGGGCTGGTCGACGCAATGGTCATGCTTGGTTAATTGGTAGTGTTTTTGTCAGCCTGGTGATGGTGTATATGACTTACTGGATTGGTTCGAGCTTGTTCGGCCCCCGCTATTATTATGAAGGCTTATCCAGCCTGACGGTGATCAGCGCATCGGGCGTCTTCTGGCTGGCAGATGGTATAGTTAGGCAAAAGAACTGGCGAAAGATCTACCGGATCGCTACTTTTCTTTTGGTTTGCTTCCTGGTGGGTTATAACCTGATAGTATATCTCCCTGGTCGGTTGCTTGGGATGGTTGGCCTTTATGGGATCCGGCGTGCTCAAATGGAACCTTTCTTGACCTGGGAAGCACAGGCTCTGGCTCCTGCTGTGGTTGTTGTGCATATTTCAGACACCTGGACGGAGTATGGTGGGTTGCTCGAATTGGAAGACCCCTGGTTGACTACACCTTTTATTTTCGCTCTCAACCAGGGTGAATATACCAATACAGCTCTCCAGAATGATTATCCTGACCGTCGATTGATCCATTATTATCCCGATGAACCATACAAGTTTTATGATTCACCGAGATAATGATGAATCCTCAAGTAATCGGAGGGTTCTTGGTAAAAACATGCATTCCCGTTGGGTTAGTTGGATTTAAACCATGACCTCGATGGTAATCTAAGGAGGCCTGGTCAGGGGACCATGGATGGGGTTTCGATTGGGATGACTGGTGTTTCGGTCGGCGGATAACAAGCTTGAAATGCCTGGTTGGCGTGCTTCTGCACCTGGTTTTCCAGTGCACCGTAGGTCATTGCTATGGAATATTGCTCATAAGCTTCGCAAAATTTATTATCGGCGAATAGCTGCTCCCCATATTGGATCAATGCGACCCGGTATCGTTCTGCGGCAGTCATGGTTCCATCCCACAGGCTTGGCCAGCCAGGTGCTATCTGCCCAAAATAACTAACCGCCTGCGCCCAGTCCAGTTCCCAGAAACTAGCCCCAACGAGATAATACCGGGCTCCTTCACGCAAACCGTTGGCATCGCGGTCTAATGGACCGAAACGTTCAGCAAGTGTGAGAAAATAGATCCCACCCTCAAGATTGCCTTCCTTTGTGATCTTATCAACACCACCGTTGCGCAGGGCGAAGTAATACATGCTGTCCACTTCAGCAGTCTTATAAGTTGGATCCTGCTTGCGTAACTCGTCCAGGGCCGCTGTAGTTCCTGCCCAATCCCCCGCGGCACTCAATTCCTTTGCCCGGTTGTATATTGCCTCGACCCCCCGCAGGTCAGGCGTGGGGGTAAGTGTGGGCGTTGGCGTCAGGGTTGGAGTGGGAGTGAAACTTATTTTCAGGTAGACCTCGGTCAATTTTTCAATCGCACCCGGATATCCAAGGTCTTGCTGGATGATGTATTCAAATCTCTGGCGTGCCGCGTCGTAGCGGCCTGCAGCCAGGTCTTCTACGCCGAGCTGGAATTGTTCGGCGAGTTGTTGTGATACGAGCGTGGATTGCGCAGATTTTCGTACTCCCAGGCCGGATTGAAATCCACCCAATAATCCCAACGCGATCAGGACGATGACTCCCACAATACTGATCAGGTAGGATCTTTTTCGTGATGGTTTTGTAGATGGTTTTTCTATTTTATTTGGTTGAAGGTCACCATTCATTGATTCAGACATGGCGCCTATTATACCGTTAAAGATTTAAAAGGGATCGCAATTCTTTTATCATGAATGGAAGTGCTAATAGAACACCTGCCAGCATTCCAATCGATGCGGTTAAGAAAGGTGAACCCGGCAGGAAAATAATGACTGTGTAGGTCAATGCTCCGCCGAGCAGCCCTCCTATAAGGGCACGGATGAATGTGGAATCCATAGAGATCGGGGATTTAAGGCGGCGGTTAAGCCAGAATATTAACAACAATGCCTCCCCGGTGAAAGCTAACTCAACTATGGCAATACCGGGTGCGCCCAGCCAAAAAAAATTGTTGACCATGAGAACACCCATTCCTATAAAAGCGACCGTATTCAAGACCGAGGCGATCAACGGACGGATGGCATCCTTGCGGGCGTAGAAAGCGCGCGCGGCCACCTCCAGAACAGTATGACCAGCCAGACCGAGCAGGTAAACGCGAGTCGTCCATGTGAGCATCTCCGTCCCGCTAGCATCAAAACCGAAAACGACTGCCACCAGCGGGCGTAACCCTGTAGCTAGAACGGTTGTAATCGGAATGGTCAGTGCAATCAAAATGCGGATAGCCTTTTCAATCGTCTGGCGAAATGACTCCCAGTCCTGGCGGGTGGCATTCTCCGCTAATGTAGGCAATAGGGCAGTGGCGATAGCGGTGCCGATGAGTGTTTCGGGCACTTGCATGATCATCCAGCCATAGGTCAGGGAGGTGATGGCACCTGTGGTACCCAGCCGTGAGGCAAGGTTATCGCGGGCTAAGAAAATCAGCTGGATGGAAAGCATGGTCAGCAGGCGTGGCCCGACCAATTTAAGTACCTGCAGGACACCATGATGCCGGATATTAATCGCTGGTGTCCAATGAAACTGGTAACGGATCAAGCCGGGGATTTGGATGAACAGATGCAGTATGGCTCCCAGGATAACACCGTATACCAAACCATGGACACCAAGACCGAGAGCCGGGAGCGAGGTCGATCCGATCATGTACGGTTTGGTTGGAGAGAGGAATACTGCACCGAAGATTTGTCCCAAATTGTAGAGAAGCGGTGCCATGGCGGGTAGTAAAAAGTGCTGGTTTGCTTGTAGACCGGACATAACCAAGCCACTTATCGAGAAGATGAGGGTAGCGAACAGGTTTAGACGCATTAACTCGCTGATGAGCGTCTGTTGTTGGGATCCAAAACCGGGAGCGATACCTATCTGCGAACGTACGATCTGTGTGGCAAAGATGGCGATCACTATGGCGAGCAAGCCGGTCACCACGAAAGCCAGGTTGGTAACGCGCGAGAATAGATCCCAGAGGGCTGGACGACCGCGTGTGGTCAAGTACTCGCTCAGGATGGGGATGAATGCCATACCCATCGCCCCACCGGAGATCAGGGCGAAGAGCAGGTCGGGCAGGTTGTTGGCGACATTGAAGGCATCGAGTTCGAATGAAAGCCTGAATTGGCGGGCGATGATGATGGAGCGTGCAAAGGCTGAGATCTTATCCAGCCCAAAAAAAACGATCAAGATAAGGGACGAGCGCGTCAGGTGAGAAAGACTTTTCATTTGAAAATCAATCTCTATGCTCTGAAGGCTGTATCTTCTGAACGCATTGTATTTTTTCAGCAAGATTGGATGGTTTGTGGATTAAGATGGGTAAACATTGGGGACAGATGAACAGCTGCTCATTTTGATACCGTATTGCTAATAACGGCTTTTTATCATCGTTAAGTTCACAATTCAGGCATTTTTCTTTTCGCATTGTATTTCCATTCTTAATGTTTATTTCTTTATCGAAAATGGAAAGAACTGTTTTTACTCATCCGCAATGGTAATGATAATGAGCTGACTGGCGTTTCCATTTCTGTGAATCCGTTAAGCATCAGAATGTTCCTTTGTACATACCTCCGTCCACTGTCAGCATTACGCCCGTGATATATGACGCTGCAGGCGAAACTAAAAATACCGCCGCATTGGCAAATTCATCCGGACGACCCATTCGTCCTAGTGGGCTGTCTTTCGACTGCTGGTTTATCTCTTGTTCCACGGTCGTTCCATTCTGCTTGGCGCGGGATGTCATCAGCTCGACTACGCGTTCGGTTTCAGTCCAGCCCGGCAGGATGGAGTTGAAACGGATACCCTGGCTTCCCAGTTCAAGCGCCAGGCTCTTGGTCAGACCCACCGTGGCTGCGCGTATGCTGTTAGAAAGCACCAGGTTGGGGATCGGCTGCTTGACAGAATAGGATGTGATCGTCAATACGCTGGCTGCTTTGGATTGGCGCAAGTGAGGCAGAGCCGATCGGATCAGGCGCACATGGCTCATCAGCGAGAGGTCGATAGCCTTTTGCCAGGTTGTCTCATCAAATGATTCAAATGAACCAGCGGGAGGTCCACCAGCGTTGGTGATCAAAATATCCAGCCCTCCAAGCAGTTGGATGGTTCCTTCGATTAAGGATTGGGGCGCGGAGGGATCGGTCAGGTCTGCAGGCAGGGGGAAGACCTCGCTGCCGGTCTCAGCCCGCAGTTTCTCTGCCGCTTGGGTTACCCGGGACTGGTCACGACCATTGATGACCACTCGGCAGCCTTCCAGTAGCAGGCCTCGGGCGACAGCGTACCCCAATCCTTTGGATGACCCGGCTATAAAGGCACTTTTCCCCTGAAGTTTCAGATCCATAATCGTCTCCTTGTCATGATGGTTTTGAATTGGTCATTGCGAATAGTTGTTTTATACTGTCATCTGAACGGATGATTTCTTTTTCAAAATGAAAGCCTGTTTTCTCAGCCACATGTATCGACGGCAAATTTTCAGATTTTATCAGGCTGATGATTCGCATCAAAGCAAGTTCACAAAATGCATATTCGCGCACGGCGCATGCTGCTTCGGTGGCATAACCGTGACCCCAGGCGGATTTTGCAAATAAATAGATTAGTTCATGCTCTAATGCACCATCGATCTCTTTTTCATAGATCCCGCATTGACCTATGATATCCATGCTGGTTTGTTCGAGCACGCTCCACAGGTCATAGACGGGTTGAGGTTCTTCATGGGCGATTTCTGTGAATGTCTTGACCAGCCAGTCATACTCGCGTGGTCCACCCATGAATTGTGTCATATTGGGATCAGACCACATCCGGCAAAGAGGTTCAACATCCTTTAATTCTAACGTTCTAATGATGAGTCGTGGCGTCATTAGATACATTCCGACGACCTCTATACGATCTCGATGCTCTCTCCGATGATTTCCCCGTCTCGCCAATGGGCGTTCACCCACTTTGAGACCGTTTGCAAAGAACGCTGGATCTGTGTGGTTTCGTTGTTGACCAGGACGCAGGATATGATCGCTTCTTGCCATTTGTCTTGCAGGTCCATCTCTGCTACCGAGACGTTAAACTCATGGTGCAGCCGGGCGATCAGCGACTTCAGCCTGCCGCGCTTTTCTTTCAGCGAAGCACAGCCAGGGATATGCAGATGAATGGTCAGTATCCCTACCATGTTACATCAAACATCAGTCTTTCAATATCAAATGTAAGGATGTAGCCAGTTCCTGGGCGTCAGAGTCCGTACAGGTATAGTCTTTCACCAGGAAAGGGATACCGCGTTCTGTAATATTTTGCGAGCGGGGTACCAGCCAGGTGTGAAAGTGGGGTACACCTTCGAGCATGGTCACTTGATAGATGCGCTCAGGTTCCAAGACAGATCGTAGGGCGATGTATAGGTTCTTTATTAATGTGCCATAGCTGACCGCTTCAGCCTGGTTCATCTCGGCAAAGTCCAGGAAGTGACGTTTGGACTCAATAAAAAGAGTCCCAAGAGGTCCTTTTTCAACCGGGGCGTGACACACCATCCAATGTGGGTCTTCGTATATGTAACCACCTGGTGGGGAAGTGACTTTCCCGGCGTGCTTCTGACAGAGGAAGCATTCCATGATGATGGCTCCTGTTGATACGAGTTCCAGCCCTTGCATACATATTATCCGCCGATTACAATGCTTCTCGTGGATACTGAAACTGCCTACAATAAAGCCCTCGATTACCTGTATGGTTTCGTTGATTATAGCCTGAAACATGCCTCGGAACTCGCCAAGGCAGATTTCGATCTGGACCGGATGCGCATCTTGATGGCAGCCTTGGGAGATCCGCAGGATTCCTATCCGATCATTCATGTGGCAGGGACCAAGGGGAAAGGTTCGGTTGCCGCTTTGTGTGCCAGTGCTTTATACGCTGCTGGATATCAGGTTGGTCTGTACACCTCTCCACACTTACAGGACTTTGCCGAGCGTATACAGGTGAATGGTCTTCCTATTCCACATGCTGATCTGCCGGCACTGGTGGAAGAGATCAAGCCTTGCGTTGCGCGTCTACCATTCATCACGACTTTTGAATTGACGACTGCCCTGGGTTTTTTATACTTTGCCCGAAAAAAGGTGAACGCGGCTGTGATTGAGGTCGGTCTGGGTGGTCGATTGGATGCCACAAACATCATCACACCGCGCGTATCGGTGATCACATTACTATCCTACGACCATATGGTTGTCCTTGGTAATACTTTGGCTGCCATCGCAGGTGAAAAGGCTGGCATCATCAAGGATGGACGACCCGTGGTATGCGCTCCCCAGAAAGAGGAGGCATACCTGGTGGTTCAAAAAGTGGCTGACGAACGCGCTGCGCCGCTGACCCTGGTCGGGCGGGATGTGTTTTTCGCCTCGGGCAAGAGTTCTCTGGATGGACAGGCTCTTGAAGTGTGGAAGAAGGATGGGAAGCAGGTAAATTTGACCATCCCCCTTCTTGGAATCCACCAGGTCGAGAATGCTGCAGTTGCTTGTGCCACCCTTTGGACTGCCAGCCAGGAAGGGCTTGCAATAAATAATGCCCAGATCCGGAAGGGTTTTGCGAACGTCAAATGGCCGGGACGCTTCGAGGTGTTGCGCCGCGAACCACCGCTTGTGATAGACTCGGCTCACAACCGGGAAGCAGCCGCGAGATTATTACAGGCGCTGGACATATACTTTCCTGGACGATCGGTAATCCTCCTCTTCGCTACTCTCGAAGATAAAGATGCAGCGGGCATGTTAACAGAGTTGAAACCGCGTCTGGAATACATGATTGCCACCCGTCCTGACCATCCACGGGCGTGTGAGTTGGAAATACTTGTCGATCTGGCTCATCAAAATGGTATCCCGGTGGAGGGTATTATCCCTGTCGCCGGTGCTTTGAATCGGGCACTGGACCTGGCTGGTGATAATGGGCTCGTGCTTTCAGCGGGCAGCGTGGCTTTTGCCGGAGAAGTACGCACAGCGTGGGAAGATCTGCTGAGATCCAGATAGTGGTTAATAATTATCAAGAGATGTGACAGGAAAAGAATTTAATGAATCAACATGATTGGTCTATGAAAGACGATGATGAAGCCTTCAACCTGGCTCTTTCGCAGCGAACAGAAGAACTGTATCGTATCCCAAACCTTGAATCAGATGAAGAGGGTTTGATCGAGGTATGCGTTCTCCCATTGCGGGATATGGTCATATTTCCGCGCATGGTTTCACCGGTATTCGTGGGGCGTGAATCTTCATTAATGGCTGTGCAGGACGCCCAGAAGAACAACCAGACAGTGATCGGTCTGATCCAGCGCGACCCGGATATCGAGGAACCAGGAGCGGATGACTTCCTCCCGATTGGAGTTGAGATGGCGGTAGGAAGATTGCTGAACATGCCGGATGGTTCTGGTTCAGCCCTGGTACAGGGGCGCCGCCGGGTTGAAGTGACTGAGTTCACCTGCCTGAAACCCTTTCTCAAGGTACGCTGCCGCCCATTCTTTGAACCACAGGTCGCTGACCGTCAGACCCAGGCTTTGATGCGGACTGCGCTTGACCTGTTCGATCGCTGTATCCAGCTTGACCGGTCGATCCCGGAGGAAGCGCATTTGTTCGCGTTGAATATTGCCGAGCCGGGCTGGCTGGCTGATATGATTGCCACTGCGGTCTCCACTAGTTATGAAGATAAACAAAACCTCCTGTTAACTGTCGATCCGCATCAGCGCTTGCAGCGCATCAACACTCTTCTCGCTCAGGAAGTGGATGTATTGGAACTGGAGGATGAGATCCACAACCGGGTGCAGTCGGAAGTCGACCGCAGTCAGCGCGAGTTTTACCTGCGCGAGCAGATCAAAGCCATCCAGACTGAGCTGGGTGAAGCCGATATCTGGTCTCGCGATATTGCTGAGCTGCGAAAAAAGATCGAACAGGCAAAATTGCCGGAAGAAGCGAACATTGTTGCGCTGAAGGAGATGGAGCGCCTGAGCCAGATGCCGCCAATGGCGCCGGAAGTCGGTATTATCCGCTCCTACATCGATTGGATAGTTGAACTTCCGTGGACTATTGTTACCAAGGACAATTTGGATGTGCGTCACGCTGCCCGGGTGTTGGAACGTGACCACTATGGCTTGAAAAAAGCCAAAGAGCGGATCATTGAATATATTGCCGTGCGTAGTTTGAAACCGAGGAAGGAACGCCAGCCCATTCTCTGCTTTGTCGGACCCCCGGGTACGGGTAAAACATCGCTGGGTCGCTCGATCGCCGAGGCGCTTGGTCGTAAGTTCGTTCGCATTTCACTGGGCGGTGTGCGCGATGAAGCCGAGATCCGTGGTCACCGCCGCACATACATAGGCGCTCTCCCCGGTCGAATTATCCAGACCATGAAAAGGGCCGGCAAAGCCAATCCTCTTTTCATGCTGGATGAAATAGACAAACTTGGCTTGGACTTTCGCGGCGATCCATCATCTGCATTGCTCGAAGTGCTCGATCCGGAACAGAATTATTTATTCAGCGATCATTACCTCGAACTGCCCTTCGACCTTTCTAAGGTCATGTTCATCACTACAGCCAATACCCTGGGTACGGTTCCACCTGCCCTTCTTGACCGCTTGGAGGTGATTGAATTCCCCGGCTATATCGAAGAAGAAAAACTGGTAATTGCCCGCCGTTTCCTGGTTCCTCGCCAGATCGCAGAGAATGGTTTGGATAAAGGTGGGCTGCAGTTCGAGACCGAGTCTTTACAGCGAATGATCCGTGAATACACGTATGAAGCCGGCGTGCGCAACCTGGAGCGTGAGATTGGCAAGGTCTGCCGGAAAGTAGCCCGCTGGAAGGCGGAAGGAAAACGCACACCCGAACAGGTCACTACAGAGGTGATAGAGAAACTGCTGGGCCCACCTCAATTCTTCCAGACGGAAGCCGAGAGGCAGGATGAGGTTGGTGTGGCTGCCGGTCTGGCGTGGACGGAGAACGGTGGCGAAATAATGTTCGTCGAGGTCGCCATTCTCGACGGGAAAGGCAGCTTGCAGATTACCGGTCAGGTTGGAGATGTTATGCAGGAATCAGCCCAGGCAGGTCTCTCGTATCTTAAATCTCGGGCTGCGGTATTGAACATCGATGGGGATATCTTTGACAGGCTGGATATTCACATTCACTTGCCGGAAGGAGCCATCCCCAAGGATGGACCGAGCGCCGGCATAACCATGACGACCGCCCTCATCTCGGCTTTCACAGGCCGGCCTGTCCATAAGGATGTTGGTATGACCGGTGAGATCACCCTGCGCGGGCGGGTACTACCTGTGGGTGGGGTGCGTGAGAAGGTGCTCTCCGCCCACCGGGTCGGTATGAAGACCGTGATCCTGCCTGAACGCAACATGAAGGATCTGGTGGATGTTCCCAGGACTGTCCGACGGGATTTGAAAATAGCGCCGGTGACCCACATGGACCAGGTTCTTGAGATCGCCCTCGGTTCTGAACCGGTTGTACCACCGCCGGTGCCACGCCGCCCCGCCCGCGGCGCCGAGGCAGCAGAACCATACGAAGAAGAAAAGGCTTGATCGAGGAGGGTTTTAAGCTTGCGTTGGATCTTTAAGCAGGCAAAGGTGGTTGGATAACCCGCGCCTCGTCTAAAATACATCCCGCAGGGGGTTGGTTAACAATCATCCAGCAGACTGCGCACTGTCTTGGGGCCACGGTTGAGAACATGGGTGTAGATCATCGTTGTTTTGACATCTTTGTGACCGAGCAGTTCCTGCACGGTTCGGATATCGTAGCCACTTTGGAGAAGATAGGTTGCGAAGGAATGGCGAAACGTATGAGGACTAACGCTTTTGGTAATCGAGGTCTGGCGCGCTGCATCCCTCACGGCGCGCTGTAAAACACCTTCATCCAAATGATGCCGCCGGATAACCCCGGAAATTGGATCCACGGACAGTTGAGAGGCCGGGAATGAGGGTGTTGAAAAAGTCATATATGGCGGTGATTTTATCGATTTGTACCTGAAAATACCGCCATATCTGGGAGTGCCTCATCGTTTTTCAACACCCTCCGGGAATATGTATTGCCAGCCCCATTCCCGACCAGCATTCGGATATTTCACATTCAAGGCATAGGGTAGGGCAACTTCACCATAGCCTTCTCGTAAATCTTTCTTGTGCAAGGCTTTTACATCTTGCAAAAGAATCTGCAATTCTGCGACAATCGAATCTGGAAGAACTGTTGCTCGGTCTTTTTCGCCTTTGCCGTCCCGTACAATGATCTAATGATTGCCGAAATCAATATCTTTTACGCGCAGGCGTAGGCACTCCATTAACCGTAAACCGCTGCCATAAAGCAGGCGAGCCATCAGTCGAGATTTCCCTGTCATCCGATTGATCACTGCCAGAGCCTCGTCGTGAGTAAGCACCGTAGGTAGGTGCTTCGGTCGCCCGGCATGAACCAGATTGGGAAGCGCTGCGACTTCTTGTTGCAAGACGTTTTTGTAAAGAAAGAGCAGGGCGCTCAGTGCCTGATTCTGCACAGCACTGTGTGTGTTGACGCGGCAAAACATGACGTTCTTGCGCCAGGTATACAAGAAAAGCCTCAATTTCTGGCGCGCCCATCTCTTTTGGATGGCGCTTCTTGTGAAAAATGATGTAGCGTTTAATCCAATCGATGTAGGTTTGCTCGGTACGATAAGAGTAATGCTAGATTCTCAAAGCATCGCGCACCTGATCAAGTAATTTCCTGGGTTCGGGCAATGTGAAATTTCCTTGGGTTATGCTATACTTTACAAAATGCTTACTCTATTTTAACCTATTACCGCCTAATGCCTATATTAATTTCGGTGATTAGACCGCAACGGCTCATAAGCTGTTGAGCCGCCAACCGGCGGCTGAGCACATAGTTCGGCGGCAGAAATGCCGGTCATCAAAGGAAAGGAGACAAAATGAAAGTCCAAAAAGCAATAGAAATCAATGCGCCACCTGAAAAAATATGGCCCTTTTTTGTTGAGCCTGAAAAGGTATTGCAATGGTACAGTACTTTCAGGAGATTCGAATACACCAGTAATCAACGCAGCGGTGTGGGAACGCCGCTCTATATCGAGGAGCAGGCCGGGGGAAGCCTCACGAAGATGCAGTTTGAGGTCACGGAGTGGAATGAGAACGAGAAGCTTGCCCTGCGGATGATCTCAGGCGCCAACTATAGATCCTACGATCAACTATGGGCACTTGAGTCCATCCCATCGGGCAGCCGGTTTACCTTCATGGAAGAAATCATCTTTCCACATGGGATCATCGGCAAGCTGATTGGCCTCATCGCCCAAAGGATGTCGGCAACGACCCTCGCCAAGATGCTGCCCAAACTCAAGGTATTGGCTGAGGTCTGAAGGAGAATGCCGATATGATTGGTATCTGGCAATCCTACTCTGACGTTTACTTGTATGTTGCAGGGGTGGCGATGTTGGCTGCCTTTGGCATTCCACTCCTGATAGCCCCACTACATTGGGCTCGGCTTCTCCGATGGGAAGTGCCGCAGCCGGAGAACCTAGTTGTGTTTCTGGGACGTTCGCTTGGCATACTTGTCTCGTTGCTTGCAGTATTCGCTATCAAAGTGACCAGTTCGCCCGCGGCAAAGCCGTTCTTTTTCGACCTGATGCTTTGGCTCTTCGTGGCGATGATAGCCCTCCATATCTACGGAGCGATAAAAAAGACTCAGCCAATTACAGAGACAGTAGAAATAATTTTGTGGGTCGTCCTATTCTTGATAACACTTTGTTTCTATCCTTTATAAGGCACTGGGGAGTGATCCACATGTAAGTAGGCGAACAACACAGCCGCCGAACAACGCCTGCACCTGACCGCCTTCGGCGCGGGTATGCGCGGCGCGTTTTGTTAACTCTGGTTACAATTAGAGCAGCGCCCGGAGCAGAACCGTGAGGCTGCTCAACAAATCGTTGAGCAGCTTGCTTAGCGCAACTTGTATTGACACAGCCCGATACAAGGACATTTGGATCAGAAAACTCGTAATGTCAGATCACAGGAGGTGTGACCATGATGGCAGAAGTGCAAGTCAACTATCTCAATGTTTTTGGAGACATAATTGGGCCCGGTCGACTCCTAAGGCCATGCGGTATCACAACCGACGAGTCAATGAACATCTATGTGGCGCAAGGCCCCGCTGGTCGAATTACCAAACTCGACCAAAATGGTAAGTTCCTAATGAGAGTTGGTCAGGGTGAGGGAGGGTGGTTTAGGAAGGTCGGAAAAGTAGCCGCCCCAATTGGGATTGCTGTGGACTCATTAGGAAACATTTATTCCTCAGACGCAAAGTCAGACTGCATCTATAAGTTTGATATTCAAGGCCACTTCGTGAAGAAGTTTGGTCAGAAAGGAACGGGAGATGGTGAGTTTCGTTACTCCCGAAGTGTTCATCTTGACGCAACAGGTTTTCTCTGGGTAGTTGACGCGCATAACCAACGAATCCAAAAGCTCGATCTCGAAGGGAACCCGTTGTTCAAGTTTGGCTCCAAGGGGATTGGTAATGGGAATTTCGAAAACCCGAGTGACCTGGCATTTGATCAACAAGGTTGCATCTATGTGACTGATAGCGGCAACCACAGGGTGCAAAAATTTGACCCCGAAGGTAACTTCCTCATCAAGTTCGGGAAAAGAGGAACTGAAGATGGCGATTTCCTCTATCCACGCGGTATCGCTCTTGATAGTGAGCAAAGGGTCTATGTTGTTGATGTCTGGAACAACCGCATTGTAGTTTTCGATACCAAGGGTCGCTTCTTGTACTACTTTGGCGGTCCCCAAAAACTGGGAGGGCAGTTAAATCAACCCTATGGAATCGCGATCACTCGACAAGGAATCATTCTGGTCACCGATAATCACAATGACCGGATTATGGTTTTCGCCATAAGTTAGAAACCGTCAATCCTTTTCCAAGCCGCCAACAAGCGCTTGCCCCTGACGGTTTCGCCTCATTTCGCTCGACTCGCTATAGGTGAAGCGCAAGTCGCTGGGCAATATCCCATATTTGGAAATTCGTAAAACCATATATCTCGGTATAATCAGTTCGCGTAATTCATTAACTGACGGAATTCTCTCTGGAAGTTATACTTATGGTTAAATCGTTGCAAGGAAAGGTGGTATTGATCACGGGTGCCTCATCCGGGTTCGGGGAACAGGCGGCGTTGCTCTTTGCCCGGGAAGGCTGCAAGGTCGTTCTGGCTGCGCGCCGCATGGCGCGCTTGCAGGAACTGGCGGGACGGATCGAGGCTGAGCGGGGTAAGTGTCTCCCAATACACTTGGATGTGAGTGAGCGGTCTGAAATAGACCGTATGCTGCAAATTGTGCTTAAGAACTACGGCAGGATCGATATACTGTTCAACAATGCCGGCTTCGGTCGCCTCGACTGGCTGGAAGATCTCGATCCTGAGCGGGATATCAAGATGCAGGTGGATGTTAATCTGACTGGTCTTATCCAGGTCACCCGCGTTGTTCTACCAGGCATGATCTCCCGCCGCAGCGGACATATTATCAACATGTCCTCCGTGGCTGGCTGGGCAGCCGCTCCGCTCTACAGCGTCTATGCTGCAACGAAATTTGGGGTGCGCGGCTTTACTGATAGCCTGCGGCGCGAGGTCAGGCATCTGGGGATCAAGGTCTCAGGCATTTATCCGGGCGGCGCAGCGACCGAGTTTAGCGACCACACCGGCGATAATCCTCTTAAACGCATGACCAAAACCACCGGCTGGTTGACAATGAGCGCCGGGTATGTTGCTCAAAGGGTGTTGGATGTTGCCAGGCGTCCGCGGCGCACTTTGATCATCCCATGGTGGATGGGACTGGCTGTGTTTCTTAACAGCCACTTCCCCGGACTGGTTGATCTCATCCTGGTGAGGGTTGTGAAGCGCTAACATGGATAATTCGATATTTGAGATCGGATATTCGATGAATGGTTTCTTGATCTCGCAAACATGTCGATATAAGTTGAGAGATTCCAATAACCTATGCTCATATAGTATTACAACACACCATTTGCGCGAGCCGCGAGAATCTTGGGTTTATACCTCGTAGTGGACGAAGAGCGCCAGGTTTTTATAAGTTTTCTTCGTGTTCCTTTTTATCCTTTGTGTTTAATATTTTGGTTGCGGCTATGAGCTACCCTATGGAGACTGCGATGAGTTCTGTACGCCTCGAAAAGCTATTCACTGAAATGGTTAAAACCGGCCTGGACGGCTTGGCGCTCAATCCGGGTCCGAGCCTGACCTATATGACCGGGTTGAAATTTCACCTGATGGAACGGCCTGTGGTCATGCTGTTCGCCCCTGGTAACTCCCCCGCCATCGTCCTGCCTGAACTGGAATCGGCTAAATTATCTACCCTCTCGTATCCGGTTCAACCGTTCCCGTATGGGGAAAATCCTGATGAATGGGATGCTTCATTCGCCAAAGCGGTCAAGGCACTGGGTTTGAAGGGGAAGAAGATCGGCGTGGAACCGGGTTGTATCCGCCTGCTCGAATTCGGGTATGTCAGGAAAGGGGCGCCTGATGCGGATTTCCCCGATTCAGGTAAAGTGGTTGGATCGTTACGCTTGCACAAGGATGCTGGGGAGGCTGCAGCCATGCGTCGAGCGGTGGACGTGGCTCAACGCGCCCTGGAGGTGGTTATTCTGCAGATAAGGATAGGTATGACCGAGCGCGAGGTTGCAGCGGAACTGGTCGTGCAGTTATTACGACATGGCTCCGCGCCGGAAATGTCATTCTCGCCCATCGTCTCGAGCGGGCCGAATTCAGCCAATCCGCATGCTTCACCTTCAGAACGAAAGCTTCAACATGGTGATTTGCTGGTGGTTGATTGGGGTGCGGTCGTTGATGGCTATTTGTCAGACCTAACGCGTACATTTGCGGTAGGGGAGGTCGATCCTGAGTACAAGAAGATCCATCAGATAGTACTGGAAGCCAACCAGGCAGGACGCGTGGCTGCCAGACCTGGGCGTGCCTGCGCCGAAGTGGACCAGGCCGCGCGTAAGGTGATCGAAAAGGCCGGTTATGGCAGGTATTTCTTCCATCGGACTGGTCATGGTATCGGTATGGAGAGCCACGAGGAACCATATATCCGCGGTGATAACATGCAGCTCATGGAACCAGGGATGGCTTTTACGGTCGAGCCGGGGATCTATCTGACTAACCGCAATGGAGTTCGGATCGAAGATGATATGCTGATCACTGAGAATGGAGCGGAGTGTTTGAGTGACATGGTGCGCGAATTGAGGGTTATTGGGTAATATTTGGTTTATGAGCAGTGCTCCACCACATGCTGGAATCAAACTGGATTGATGTTGACTGAATACTGCGGTGTTTCGATGAGTGAGGAGGAAGTAAAATGAAGAAGCTATTTAATTGGGTAGCCCTGTCCGGCTTGATCATCATTGTTTCGGGTCTGGGTGGTTTGTTTCTCCTGTGGATGTATACAACCATCCGGGTCGAATCCGCCAAAGCCCAGGGCATATACCCCTCACCAAAAGAGGGAATGCTGGCTTTGATCCAACAGGGATATCAGGGTATCCAAAAAATAGATGTCGATCATGCAGGTACGAACTCTTTTAACGGCAGGGATCCACACATCTGGTTTGTGACCGCAAAGGTATGGGCTGTTACCCGGAGTGATGGTACACCCCTGCATGCTAAAGGGTATGATGCTAAAGGGTATGATTGGCCGGGGTCGTACTTCCTGCGTGTGGAAAATGGCTGGGTTAACATGCCTGAAGGAGCTTTCCCGGAGATGATTGGCTTCGGCATGAAAATCTTCAAGATCTATGGCTGCAGTGCAGCGTATGATCCCTGTACTTAGACCATAAAGAATATCGTTAATGCACACCTAAGTTTCAAAATATAGCCTGATATTACTGGTCGAATTTGAAATGTCCAGTTACTGCGAATACATACGCGCCCACCCGGAAGATGAGTACAACCGCGGTTACCACGATATGGAATACGGCTTTCCCCTGAACGATGATAATGGTCTCTTTGAGCGCCTGGTTTTGGAGATCAACCAGGCTGGGCTATCGTGGATCACAATCCTCAAGAAGAAGGATAACTTCAAGTGTGCCTACGACGGGTTTGACGTTGATATTGTAGCGACCTATGGAGATATGGAACGCCTCCGTTTGCTGGCAGATGCCGGCATCGTCCGTAACCGCTTGAAGATTAATGCCGCCATCGAGAATGCAAGGCGTATCCAGTCGCTGAGGAGGGAATTCGGCTCATTCAAGGCCTGGTTGGATGCACACCACCCCTCTACAAAAGATGAATGGACAGGATTTTTCAGGAAGACCTTCACCTTCACTGGCGGGGAGATCGTTGGGGAGTTCCTGCTCAGCACCGGCTACCTGCCAGGCGCACACGATGCAGATTGTCCCGTATATCAAGAAATCTTGAAACTGAAACCGGCCTGGATGGGATGACAGAAATCTGGCGGCGGTTATAATTAAGCCGTGGCAAACTTGATAGTCTGTTCCCGGTCTCTTGACGGTTGTGGTTCTTCCCAAATTCACACACATATCGACATCCTTTCCTGCCTTATTCACACTTGATAACCATGTCCCAGATCATCCCAACTGCTGAACCTTTTTACTTCCCGGGTAATAAGACCGGCTGCCTGCTCATTCATGGTTTTACCGGCGCACCCAAGGAGATGCGTTGGATGGGTGAATTTTTAGCCGGTAAAGGCTATAGTGTGCTGGGTGTCCGTCTTACAGGACACGCCACCCATCCCGAGGACATGATCCGCTCACGCTATACCGACTGGATGGCGTCGGTCGAGGATGGGTACCATCTATTGAGCGGTGCAGTTGATCATATTTTCCTGATAGGCTTATCGATGGGTGGTGTGCTGTCCTTGCTGATGTCCACTCGGCTGACCGTCTCAGGTGTCGTTGCCATGTCCACTCCCTACCAGCTGCCGGATGACCCGCGCTTGATATTCGTCAGGCAGCTTGCCTGGTTCATGTCCTACATGCCCAAGTCCAATGATGCACCGGTTGCCGACTGGTTTGATAAAGAAGCCTTCAAATCGCATGTCTCCTACCCTCAAAACCCCCTCCGCTCGATCGCGGAGCTGGTGTTGTTGCTTGATGAGATGCGGGCATCCTTGTCCCAGGTCAAGGTGCCGGTCTTGCTGGTACATTCCAAAGATGATGTATATGTTGATTCAACGAATATGCAGCAAATATATGACCACCTGGGAACATCTGACAAGCAGATGATGTGGGTCGAGGGCAGTGGACATGTCATTCCCCGTGAACCTCCACGCCAGCAAGTATTTATGGCCGCCAAGGATTTTATTCACCGTGTCAGTGCCAAAAATCCTCGAAGCAAGGCTGTCATGTGAATCCGGACCTGATCTTGCTCGCCCTCTCGCTGTTCACCTGGGGCATCGGCGAGGGGATGTTCTTCTACTTCCAGCCGATCTACCTGGCTCAATTGGGTGCCAATCCATTGATGATTGGCGCCATCCTTGGGGGTGCGGGGTTGGCAATGACTTTGGTGCACATCCCGGCTGGTTACCTGTCCGACAAGATCGGCCGGCGCCCGATGATGCGGGCTGCATGGTTGGTGGGGATGCTCTCAACCTGGATGATGGCTCTGGTTCGCAGCCTGCCGTTTTTTGTTATCGGTCTCATCCTGTACAGTCTTACAGCTTTCGTTGCATCTCCTCTGAACAGTTACGTCACGGCGGCACGTGGTAAGTTGTCGGTTGGTCGTGCGTTAACTCTCATCTCTGCAACCTTCAACCTGGGAGTGGTATTAGGCCCCGTTGCAGGCGGCTGGCTGGGTGATCGGTTTGGTATGCGGACGATCTTCACTATGGCTGGATGTATTTTTATCCTCTCGAACATTTTGATATTCTTCCTGCGCTCCCAGCCGAGAGACGACCATGACCCGGACTCGCCGCCGGTCAGGTTGTTTGCCAATTGGCGGTATCTGGGATTTCTTGGCATTGCATTTGTCGTATTATTCGCCCTTTACCTGCCCCAGCCGCTGACACCGGTCTTTCTCAAAGACAGCCGCGGCCTATCTTTGAGTCAGATTGGCATTCTGGGATCCATCGGTGGTCTTGGGAATGCGTTGATCAATCTTGTCCTCGGTCATTTTGATGCCCGGCGCGGTTTCCTCCTGGGGCAGATCGCGGTGGCTGCATTCACGCTGCTGATCTGGCGCGGCGAGGGACTGCTTGCCTTTGGCTTGGGCTATTTCCTGTTAGGTGGATACCGTGCCGCCCGGCCGCTGGCCGCCGCCCAGGTGCGCAGCCTGGTTCATCAGGCGCAGATGGGCCTGGCATATGGGCTGACAGAAACGATCGGGGCATTGCCGGTCGTTTTGGCACCGCCGTTGGCCGGCTACCTGTATGAACGCGATCCGGTTATGATCTACCCGTTTAGCCTGGCGGTGATTGCTGCCGCCCTTATTCTGAGCATCGCCTTTGCGCCGCGTCAAACGGCTGGTGTGCAGGTGCAATCCATCAGAGGTTCCCCCCCGATTCCTTGATCGCCCATGTTGGAAATAGTAGCTCTCACCCTCGGTCCTGTGATGACGAACACTTACCTCGCCGCTGATCCTGATTCCTGTGAGGCGGTGGTGATCGATCCTGCCTGGGATGGTCACCTCATTCTGAAGGAGGCCCAGCAGCATGGCTGGCGCATCTCTCAACTCTGGTATACCCACGCGCATTTCGACCATATCGGAGGTGCAGGGGCATTATCCAAAGCCCTCAATCCACAGCCGGTAGTGGCGCTGCATCACGCGGACAGGGTTCTGTGGGAAGCGCAGGGTGGGGCGCCGCTATTCGGTTTCAGGATCGATCCAGGTCCCGAACCGGGCATTGACCTGCACCAGGGACAGGTACTGCATCTCGGGAGCCTTCAATTCGAGGTGCGGGAGACACCCGGGCATACTCCAGGTCACTGCGTCTTTTATTACGCTGAAGCGGGCGTCTTATTCTGCGGCGACCTGATTTTCAAGGGCAGCGTCGGGCGCACAGACCTGCCGGGTGGCAATTGGGATATGCTGGTGAAGAGCATCCATAACCAGGTGTTTTCTTTGCCTGATGAAACTCGCCTGCTGACCGGTCATGGTGAGGAAACAAGCGTGGGAGAGGAGAGATCGTACAATCCTTTCGTGGGTGATAATGCCTCACCTCTGCCATGAGATCTTGTCTCGGTGAGGTATCTCAAAATATCCGCAATTGATTGGAGGCATAATATGAAACGTGCCGTAAGTGTCAGTTTGGGAAGTTCCAGCCGGGATAAACGCGTGCTGGTGAAATTCAAAGACAAAGAAATCATAGTAGAACGCATTGGTACCGATGGGGATATCGAAAAAGCGAAACGGCTCTATACAGAGCTCGATGGGAAGATCGATGCGTTTGGAGTGGGGGGAGTGGACCTGTATCTCCGGCTTGACCGGCGGGAGTACCCGCTGCGGGCGGCGTTAAAACTGGTTGAGGGTGTCAAAAAAACCCCACTGGTCGATGGCCGTGGGCTGAAACACACCCTGGAGAGGCGGGTCTTCGAACTGGCAGCACCCCTGCTGAAAGAATCCCCGCATTTCAAGCAAGCTTTTGTTCCGGTGGCAGTAGACCGGATTGGTCTTGCCCAGGCGGTGTCCGAGGTGTCCGAAGCGATAGTGATTGGGGATCTGATGGTCGCGCTGGGCATCCCGATCCCCATCCGCGGCATTGCCAGTTTCAAGCGCCTGGCACGGGTGCTTTTACCAATCGTCAGCTATTTTCCGATGAGCATGATCTTTTACGGGATCGGTGGGGCTGAGCAAAAACCCAAATACACCAATTTTTTTAACAGTTCTGATCTGCTGGCAGGTGACTTTCTGTTCATGCGCAAGTACATGCCGGAGCGCCTCTCCGGCAAGACAGTGATCACCAATACGACCACCGAGGAGAACATCGAATTATTGCGCAAACGGGGTGTACGCTTGGTGATCACCACCACACCGCGCTACGAAGGCCGCTCCTTTGGGACAAATATGCTTGAAGCGGCGCTGACGGTCTATGCCGGCAAGGGACGCCCCTTGTCTGATGACGAGTTAAACGCTTTGATAGATGAGCTTGAACTCCGCCCGTCCGTGATATATCTATAAGCGTTATTCCGGGGACCGGACATGGTCAGGTGGGTGGGAGGATGCATATACCCGTTTGCCCTTGATCAACGATCCAGGCTGGATGTTGTTAAACAAAAAATGGTCTGCAATCAGGCAGGCCATTTTTGATATTCGAAATGTGATTTTATCGAATCGCTTCTTCCGTCTCAGCATCGAAGATGTGGAAATTATCCATGTTGAAGACGATCTGGACAGATTCACCTACGCGGAATGTCGTGCGCGGGTCGACCCGGGCGGTGAACTGGTTGGGTCCACTGACCAGGTAGAGAAATATCTCGTTACCCATCAGTTCGGTCACATCCACCCGCGCATTGACTTTTTCAGCATGGATGTTGGAAGGAGCGAAGGTCGGGTTGTGGATATCTTCCGGGCGGATTCCAAAGACGACCTTTTTATCAACGTATTTCTGGTAGACCTGGCTGCGGTCGCTTGGAATTTTGACAACAAAGTCACCGGCATCGACAACGAATTTACTGTCATCCTTGCGCAGGTGAGCCGGGAAGAAGTTCATGGCTGGTGAACCGATAAACCCGGCCACGAACATATTATCGGGATGATCATAGAGATTTTGCGGGGTGTCCAGCTGCAGCAGCATGCCCTTGTTGATGACCGCGATGCGGCTGGCCATGGTCATGGCTTCCATCTGATCGTGCGTGACATAGATAAAGGTGGTCTGCAGGCGCTGGTGTAGTTTGCTGATTTCAGCCCGCATGGCCACACGCAGTTTTGCGTCCAGGTTGGAGAGCGGTTCATCAAAGAGGAAGACCTTTGGTTCACGGACAATGGCCCGGCCTACCGCCACCCGCTGGCGCTGACCGCCGGAAAGCTGGCGGGGTTTGCGGTCAAGCAGTTCTTTGATGCCCAGGATGTCTGCGGCGGCATTGACCCTGCGCTTGATCTCATCCTTGGGGGTCTTGCGCAGCTTCAAGCCAAAAGCCAGGTTGTCAAATACGGACAGGTGGGGATATAGAGCATAAGATTGAAAGACCATCGCGATGTCGCGGTCTTTGGGTGGTACATCATTCACCACGCGATCCTCGATCGTGATTTGGCCGCGGGTGATCTCTTCCAGGCCCGCCAACAAACGCAAGGCGGTCGTCTTACCGCAGCCGGAAGGGCCGACAAGAACCAGGAATTCCTTGTCAGCGATTTGAAAGTTCAAGTCGTTGACAGCAATGACGTTCCCGAATTCTTTGGTGACGTGGTCGTACGTTACACTAGCCATGAGTTCCTCCGTTTCGTGAGAATATAGTGAGGTTATTATAAACCATAAACCAGGTCATTCATAAACTCATGAAGATTTTATTTACCGGAGTTCGCCCAGGAGTGTACGGCTGGAATCTAACGCAATCTCCTCGCTTTTGTCTGCCAGTCGCCCGAGATAGTGGTAGGCGAAGGGGGAAATATCCACCTCATGACCACTTATAGCATGACTGTAAGACGCGGTTTGTTGAGTTTCATGCTATGATGTGTTTGATGTATTACAATCAAGGTGGCAGGTAAACCACTCCGTTTGGTAGACCAGCATCTAAATCGCGGTTTTTCGGATGTGCTATGACTAATGAGATTATCCCATACCTTGAAATGTGCCAACGTGAAGGACTAAACCTGCAGCGTGGTTTGAATTTTCAAGCCGGAGACGGCTATTCGATTATCCTGATGTCAATTCGCAAGAATGCCCCTTATCACGATCGGTTTGAGGACGATGGAACAATTCTCGTTTATGAAGGTCACGACGTTTCCAAGTGCGATAGTGAGACTGATCCGAAATCTAAAGATCAGCCAGAGATAACGCCAGCCGGATCCCTCAATGAAAATGGTAAGTTTCATAAAGCCGCTCAGGAATACAAGCGAGGTCTTCGGCCACATGAGTGAGTCAAGGTTTACGAAAAAATCCACAATGGTATTTGGTCATACAATGGGATTTTTCACCTTGTTGACTCATGGCGAGAGCATGATGGAAATCGCCGAGTTTTTAAATTCAAATTGGTCGCAATAGAGGAATCTCCGACACAACTTACTCAAATGAACGGGTTTGCGGAAAACCGGAGACGGATTATACCAACCTCGGTGAAACTTGAAGTATGGAAACGCGACGGCGGTAGATGCATAATTTGTAACGCAACTGACGAGCTGCACTTTGACCACATCATCCCATTTTCTAAAGGTGGAACTTCTCTTACAGCGGATAATATCCAACTGCTTTGTGCCAGACATAATATTGAAAAGAAAGATAAAATCGAGTGAGGGCTATAAGCAATTATCTTGTGAAAGAATCCATGCAATCCAAACGGTGTCGGAATTGAGCGCATTTCGCATTCGCTCACATAACGACCTCCCTCCACTATAATAAATAGTCAGATATCCACCTTACAGGCTACTTCGCGGCGCAACGCGGGAAGAACCTCACTGGACAGGCTTACAAAATAAAAAATGTCCCGCAGGGTGCTTCGAAGACCAACCAACCCAACACAAAACCTGAGGGACGTTAAATTTAATCAGGTAACGAAGCTATGGTAAGAATATTATCGGCATCTTCTTCATGGGTTCGAGATAATGACTGCTCACCGCTTGAATTTAAGAGGAAAACGTTCTGGATTTTTCAACGCATCCAGCTCGATGTCGATGTCCAGGTCTGGCCAATGAAAGCCGTCGAACGAACTCTGGAAATTGTGGATCTGGGCAACTGTGGCATTATGAAAATCGGGATAATCTTCAAAAGACACAAAGTATTCCCCAGCATGGATAAGCAGCCAGAACCCATCGTGCTCAATGCTGGTTATCTGGGTGTTAATCTGGGAAATGTCTGTTCCAGGCATTGATAAACTTCTCCTCGTTAGATTCAACCAGCCGTTGGATTTCCTTTAATTCGTGTTGTTTGAGGCCGCGGAAATCAGCCAATGCGACAAAAGGTTCTAACCAGAACTTGGCTTTGCCATCCGGAGACTCGACATGTACGTGCATACGGGCTTCCTCACGGCTGTTGAAATAAAATCGATATGGACCTTTCCTGAAAATGGTGGGTGACATTTTACCTTCAACTCTATTATAAACTGATTAAGTAAGTCTTTACTTCTCATAATTTTAGACAGCAAGGGAAGGTTTATTAACATTGTCTCCAATAACAGAACTTGAGCCCGACTCCTCTGATCTTGTTTTTGTATGAAAATAGGTTGACCAATCATGTTGAAGGCTATAAGCTAAAGATAATGCGACGCGTGGAGAGCCTCGCTGAGTAGGGTTCCAAAATAAAAACGACCTGCAGGTCGTTTCGATAGCAATCCATCCAATACATAACCTGTGGGACGTTAACCCCAACCCCTGGATGTAATTAGTAGAAGATGCGGTCTGCAATCAGAATTAGAATGGACAAAGATGAGACCTTCGGTCCCTAGAATACCGGGGTCGGAGACCCTCACCGATCAAATGAATGGCTACAAATTCGTCATCCACTGATAAACATCATTCAGCTCGCTTTTCGAGTAGCAGTTCGATCATGATAGGTTGGATTTCTCTTGGAAGTTCACCCATCAGAGCAGGAGTGTCAAGGAATGACGCACTTGCTAATATTTTATTTATTAAGCGAGATTCTCTTGACACGCAAAATAAATATGCTATACTAGTGTATAGTATATATTCATGTAATAGGTGATGATTCTATGCCCATATACGAATATCAATGCGAAGAATGCGGTGAAGAATTTGAAAAGATAGTTCGCCTATCCCAAGCCGATCATCGTCAGAGTTGCCCCTCCTGCCAGAGCCAGAATACACGGAAGAAAATCTCTACGATTGCATCGTGTATGAATTCGCTAAGCGGAACCAGCGTCTCAACCAACAGCAGTTGCTATTCCCGGGGAGGCTTTAGCTGAGCAGGATAACCTGTGTACCGGTCGTGGGCCGGTTTGCAAATTCAAAAAGGACAGAATGAAAATCCAGGATACTGAAGCCAAAGAAAAACTCGTCCAGCGTCTGCGGAGAATCGAAGGTCAGGTTCACGGTGTACAGAACATGTTGAATGAGGAGCGTGATTGCCGAGAGATCATGCAGCAGCTTGCCGCTATCCATTCAGCTGTTCAAGGAGCCAGCCGTATCTTTCTTCAGGAATATGCAGGTGCGTGTCTGGTAGAATTGGATGAAAGTGTTCAGCTGGGCGGCGATTCAAACCTCCGGAAAAAACGGGAAAAGATCATCCAGGATATGATCGAGTTAATGGATAAGGCACCATAATTAAAGAGCTTTTTGGGAATAAATATCACCACCGGATGAATGTAAAGCATTCATTGAGGTTGACTCGACCCATTACCTTACCTTTCTCTCAATACCAGATGAGAGAATGAGAAGCAAACAGGGAGCAGGATCACAAATACACCCTGGAGGTTTCGTAAGATCTACATGCATTTCAGAGTAGCCGGTAAGGTTTCACCAAACAACTTCAAGAAACTAACCAATACTTGTGAAAAGGCAAGATATTCCGCCCCTATATCAAAGGTCAGTTTGAGATAAAACAAACCGATACTTTCACAGAATCTCTATTTGCTTTTCACATGAATTTCACAACCTGCATATAAAATTATAGCGTGGTAGAAATGTCGAAAAAGATCCTGCTTGTAGATGATGAACTTCAAATCGTGAAGGTGTTGAAAGCTTATTTGGAGCAGTCCGGATTTCTAGTGGTAACCGCAGCAGACGGAAAAGCAGCTCTCGCGATATTTCAGCGTGAAAAGCCTGATTTCATGATTTTGGATTTGAACTTACCCGGCATGGATGGACTGGATGTGTGCCGCACAGTACGCCAGCAATCGAATATCCCGATTCTCATGCTCACTGCCCGCGTGGAAGAAGCCGATAAGTTGGTCGGTCTTGAGTTAGGAGCGGACGATTACGTCGTCAAGCCGTTCAGCCCGCGCGAGGTTGTAGCCCGGGTGCGCACCATCTTCCGCCGGGCTGATGGGGAACCGGTACAAGCAACAACCATAAGGGTCGGCGGGCTTCAAATCAACCTGGATGAGCATACTGTGATGGTTTCAAATCAGCAGGTAAATCTCACTCCGACCGAATTTGATATTCTGGTTGTCCTTGCCCGGCAACCCAGACGGGTGTTCACCCGCATGCAGATCATGGATCAAGCGCAGGGGAATGCTTTTGAGGGGTACGAGCGCACCATTGATGCCCATATTAAAAACATTCGTCTTAAATTAGAGCCGAATCCCAGAAAACCCACATATATCCATACGGTATTTGGCGTAGGTTATAAGTTGGATGTAAATGGTGATGCGTAACAGCCTGATTTTTAAGTTAATGGGAGCTTTTTTGCTGGTGGTTGCCACCGGCGGGGTGGTAATTTCCTGGTTCACTTCGCGAGCCATGCAAAATGCCTTTACCCTGTACACGACGCACAATGGACAGGTATGGGCGCAGCGCCTCGTGCCTGTACTGGCTGATTATTATTCCACCAATTCTAGCTGGCAGGGCATCGATGCCTTTATTCAGTCTGGCATTACATCGCTGGAAACGGCTGGTACAAATATGAATGGCAGCGGACCAGGCTTGAGGCGGGGCATAGGAGCCGGGCAGCAAGGGAGTATGTGGGGATTGTTGGGACAGCGAATGATCCTTGCTGATGGGCTTGGAACGGTGATCAATGATACGGCTGGTGAACTGGTCGGGCAGTCATTATCTTCAACCGTTCTGAAAAACGGAGCACCTATTGTGGTCGATAACAACCTGGTCGGGACGATCCTGGTAACTCCAAACGATTTCGCCGGGTCGAATACACCCGCCGGGCAATTTCTGGCGTCAGTGGATAGGTCGATCATTCTATCTGTGATTGTCGCTGGTGCTATCGCTTTTTTGTTGGGATCCATTCTGTTCTATCAAATCACGGCTCCTCTTCGGCGGCTGAAAAAAGCTGCCCATGCCATCGCCAACGGCGATTTAAGCCAGCGGGTAGTGATAAATTCACGTGATGAGTTGGGCGAGCTCAGCCAGACCTTCAACCAGATGGCAGAGAACCTGGATCGTGCAGCGATCCAACGCCAACATCTGATGGCAGACGTGGCCCATGAACTGCGAACACCAATTACAGTGATCCAGGCAAACCTGGAAGGTATGCTGGATGGGGTTTTACCCCTGAATGCCGAACAGGTGGCAGCGCTTCACAACGAGACGTTCTTGTTGAACCGCCTGGTCAGCGACCTAAGGTTGATCTCGCTGGCTGAAGCGGGTGAACTAAAGCTGGAGATACAGAAGATCGAAATTGGTAACCTGGTCCAGCAGGTGGTTGAACGGATCAAGGTACAGGCTTTACAAAAGGGAGTCAACCTGGAGATCGAGTTGCCAGAAAAACTTCCCATGGTAAGGATCGATTCTGATCGGATGACCCAGGTGTTGAACAACCTGATTGGGAATGCTTTGCGTTATACCCCCCCGGATGGTAAGATCATTGTTCGTGCGTTCAAAGAGGATAGTCCGGCTAGTGCCATCCGGATTTCCATCATCGACACCGGTTCCGGGATCGACCCTGCTGTGCTACCCTTTGTGTTTGATCGTTTCTACCGGGCTGATCAATCCCGGACACGAACCAGCGGTGAATCCGGGTTGGGCCTGGCGATCGTCAAGCAGTTGGTCGAAGCACATGGAGGTAAAGTAGAAGCCCTCAGCCCGATTTTTTTGAATGCAGAACGTCAGGCTTACGGGACTCAAATATCTTTCACTTTACCGGATACAATTCCACAGCCACCCCGTGCTATTCGAAAAATAACAGATGTGTGAAATATTATTGGTCGACGTGAATGACATTCACCACTAAACATGAAAATGTTATATTCAGATTAGAAATATGATGGGAGCAGAGTAGATCAGGGTTTTCAGCAATATTGATTTTTCGACTATCCACCTGGCCTGCGTTATCTGGACCCAGCTTTTCATGACCTGCTCGCTGGCCTAAAAAGAACCGTACCAGTGTGCCGGGAAATTTAAAGCCAGCGGGCGAGGGATTTGCTTTAAGAGGTGGAAAAAAATATCATTTAAGCATGATTCGGTGAGGAACATCTTCACCCAAGCCGGGGCGCTCATCCAGCGCCCCGTTAGCGTTTCATTCAGAATGGATGTATTGTTCTGCCCTTTTTGGTGCTGAAATTGAACATCGTATACAGGGGGCACCAACCCACCAGGCCTGTGACCAGCTCGCTGGCGAAATTCATCCTTTCTTCGAAAAACCTTCGCGAATTCTTCACATTACTTGAATATTATTGAGGTGTTGGCCAAGACAGTTTCCAACTGTCGGCAACCTTGAATAAAAACAGTCTTCGTGAAGTAGAAAGGAGCATATTATGGCAAGACAGGTTGTTTCCAAACAAACCCGAACCAACTGGTGGATCGATTCGCTGCTTTTTAGCAGTGCCTTGATTGCCACCCTCTCAGGAATTTACTTCCTCTTTCTACCCTCGGTTGGATTTCAGGGAGGACGTAATCAACTGTACCATGTTCAAATCCTGTTCAATCGCCAGACATGGGATGATCTGCATACCTGGAGCGGTATTGTGGCGATCACTACTGCCATCACCCACTTGATGATTCACTGGCAGTGGGTGGTCAGCATGGCTCGACGAACCTGGAAAGAATTGACCGGCAAGTGCGGCTGCATGAACCCGCGCGGGAGATGGAATCTGATCCTGAACACTATCGTATTCATCAGTTTCGTCCTCACCGCTGCCAGTGGTATATATTTCCTTTTCGTCGGTAGTGGGCGGTGGACTGATGATCCAATGATCCTGTTCACTCGAACTGCATGGGACTTTGTCCACACCTGGGCAAGTGTCATTTTGGCTGCAGGAGTGGTCATCCATTTTGTCATACACTGGAAGTGGGTCACAAATGTGACGCGTAATATGATCGGGATGGCGTTTCCAATCCACCATAGCCTCAATCGGTATCAACAACAAACACATTTCCAGAATATCAACATAAAAAAACTTAAAACCCGGAAAGGCAGGTAAATATGTGGAAAAAAATATTAGTTACAACTGTGTTGGTCGGTGTTTTCGGAGTGCTTGTATTTGGTGCGGTCAACCGGACCATGTCAAAGAATGACAGTGAAAGGGCAGGCTCAGGTAATGGTGGCTATGGACGAGGTAGTTCGGATGTTCTCTCTTCCGAACAGGCTGGCAGGTCGTATTCCAGGAACCAGGGGAACGGCAGGAACAGCTGCGGCCAGGCTACTTACGGAGATGGTGTCACTGAGCTGAACAATCTGCGCCCAGCGACCCCCGCTGAATTGAGCGCTGATGAATTTCCTGCGCTGGTCTATATGCTCGAAGAAGAGAAACTTGCTCATGATTTGTACGTGACTTTCTATGAAAAATGGGATCTGCCCATCTTCAAGAACATCAGCCAGAGTGAGCAAACACATATGGACGCCATCAAAACACTTCTAAACCAATATGGAATGGACGTCCCGGCTTCAAATGAGATTGGGATTTTCACCGATCCTGATCTTCAAACCCTGTACAATGACTTGGTCGTACGCGGCAATCAATCATCAGCCGATGCGATCAAAGTAGGCGCGGTCGTCGAGGAGATTGATATTCTCGATCTACAAAAACGCCTGACCCAGACTAACCATATTGGTATTCAGCAGGTTTTCACCAACTTGGAGCGAGCCTCTTCCAATCACCTGCGCGCTTTTGCCTCAATGCTGCGCACCCAGACAGGTGAGACTTACCAGCCGCAATATCTGAGTGCTGAAACTTACTTGGACATCATCAACACCCGTATGGGAACCAGCGAATGCGGTAATAGTGGTAGAGATGGCCAGGGAGGAGGTTATCGCGGCGGCAGGCCGTAAGCGAGCCGTCTAGCAAAAAGGTTTTAATAACCGGCGGTGCGTTGTCCATAGCGCACCGCCTTTGACCAAAATCAGCCAATTGTTGGGGTGTATCTGATGAATAAATTCAATCCGTCAAGAAAAATCATAGACGATAATTCCCTAAAAAGAGTAGCATTGTTTTGCGTGTGGCTGAACCCGTCATCTGATGCAACGAATTGATCGCCAAAATGAAGGATTGGGATTTCCATCATACTTACATTAACCTGCGGGACGTTAACACTAACCCCTGCAAACAAAGAGGTGATATAGAGGTTTGCGATCATGGCAAAGTAGGGTGTTACTCGGGGAGACCCTCGCTGAGTAAGAGGAATAGGAGACCTGCGGTCGCATACTAGGGGGACACTGCGCCCTTAAAAATCGTCGGGTATCCACCCCTTTCGGGGTACTCCGCGGCCCTTCCAGGGCGCTGCACGGTATGATACGTCCTACGGATTTACCTCGCCTTACTCCGTGATTGCCTCTTCAACATTAATGAAATCTTGATGGCAGTTTTAGGTCTGATAAAGGAAGGTTTGTAACTTTGTTACACCTGATTATTCTTGACATCAACGCTGAGTGGGAAGTTGGGTAATCGAATACGCAGAACATTTTCTAATGGAAAGCCACCATCCATCTTAAAATTCAACTGAACACTATACAAATTACGATTATAATAATATAGATTTGTATTACAGGAGACGCCTATGTTCATTGACCGGAAAACTGAGATTGAACAACTTAACAAGCTTTACAGGTCCGATCATTCAGAATTATTCGTCCTTTACGGGCGTCGGCGCGTGGGGAAAACCGAGTTGCTGCGCGCCTTCTGCCAGGGCAAGCCGCATATTTTCTTTATTTCCACACTAAGCTCGGACAACGAGCAGATTGCCAACTTCTCCCAGCAAATTTGGGGCTTTACTCATGCTGGAACGGTGGAAGGATTTTCTTTTCCATCCTGGGAGGCTGCTTTTCGCGCTCTTGCTGACCTGCCTGGGAAGCCTGTGGTTGTTCTCGATGAATTTACCTACCTGATCAGTGGGAACAAGGCAATACCATCAATCCTGCAAAAGATCTGGGACGAAAGCTTGCAAAACACAGGTATCATGCTGATATTATGTGGTTCTTACATAGGAATGATGGAAACCGAGATACTCGGCTATCAGGCTCCACTCTATGGCCGGCGCACAGGCAGCACTCTGCTTCTCCCACTCGACCTGCCTTCCGCCTCCTTGTTTTTTCCCCGCTTTTCACCTGAAAAACAGTTCCTCGTCTGGTCTGTGCTTGGGGGTATGCCATACTACCTGCGTACCTTTAGCGATAAGCAAAGTGTGTTTGCCAATATCCGGCAGCACATACTGGATGCTCAATCCGGTGACCTATATAATGAACCGCGTTTGCTTCTTATGGAAGAACTCCGTGAGCCGCGCAATTACTTTTCCATACTACGCGCAATTGCCCAGGGTAGCACACGGTTAAACGAGATTGCCCAGGCCTCCGGGGTGGGGTCAGTCAACACCATCGCCCGTTATCTCGACATTCTGCAGCAGATGCGCCTGGTCACCCGCCGTATTCCTGCAACAGAAACTCAGCCCCAAAAAAGCAAGCGTGGACTTTACCAGATTGATGACCATTTCCTACGCTTCTGGTTCCGGTATATCCATCCAAACCAGGGGGCGCTGGATCTTGGGCTTGCGGACGCGATCCTGGAACAGCGTGTACGACCGGACCTGGATAATTTTGCAGCTGCAGCCTTCGAAGAGGCTGCTCAGGCGTGCCTCGCCAGGCTTGCGCGCCAGGGAAGACTGTCGTTCCTGCCAGAAAGGATTGGCAGCTGGTGGAATCGTGAAACCGAGATTGATGCCCTGGTCATCAACCAGGCGGAGAGTTCCGCTCTGGTGGGGGAATGTAAGTGGTCAACCAAACCGGTTGGAGTCAACGTATTGGATGCCTTGAAATGTAAGGCACAGATACTGGCTCGGGAAAGCGGTATTGAAAAGATCCAATATGCATTATTCTCGCGCTCCGGCTTTACCCCTGCCCTTGAAATACAGGCTAAAAATGAGGGTGTAGCTTTGTTAACAGTAGATGACCTTCTCAAGGACAGGCCAGCCTGGGATTATGCGATGACAAAGATGCCCAACGTTAAGTGGCGAACTTAGGGCAGAAGGGGATGATGCACGGAACACTTTGCTCCACTCCTGGGTGGTTCGCGACAGGATACGCTCTGCGGGCTTGCTGCTCGATCCTTTGTAGGTGCGACGCAACGCGGGTAGACCATCGCTGAGCTGGGTTCCAAATAAAAACATCCCGCAGGTTGTTCCGAAGGCAATCCAGACCACTACATAACCTGCGGGACAATTAACTTAAAGTTTATTTCTTCTCTCTGAACTTCCTCGCTGCCTCCGCCAGCTCGATTGCATTGCGCTGGATCTTCCGGATGGCAGCCACGGCGTCATCCACACCCTGGCGGCCGGCGCGGAAGATAGCTTCGTCCAGCCAGACGGCCTCATGCTCGCAGGCGCGTTCAGCCGCGGGCAGGTGCATCTTTTCGAATTGGAAATACTGGGGGAAGGCAGCGGGTACGGCTAGCTTTGATTTGCCGGGCTGGAAGAGGCTGTAGTGGTGCATTGCCTCATAACCGTTCCAGCACTCGACCCCCTCGGCATCCAGGGCGGCGCACAGGGCATCGTGTTCCACGCCAAAGACCTCTGGGTCGATGGCAAAGATATAGCGATAGAAGGAGCGCCTCGTATGGCGTGGGTCGCGCTTGAGCAGGCGCACGCCGGATATCTCGCTCAATGCTTCATCCATGTAGGAAGCCATCTGTTCTCGCTGGTATGCCTGCTCCGGAAAGCGCTGGATACCGATATTGGCAAGGGCCGCCTGGAACTCGGTCATGCGGTAGTTGGCGCCCATGCTGAACTCCCCTTCGCCCTCCTCTCCGCCGCCGGGATGGGAACGCCCGCAGTCAATGATGCTGGCGGCTTTTTCAGCCAGTTCAGGGGTGCGGCACAGCAGCACGCCGCCCTCACCCGAAGTCAAAGTCTTGGATGACTGCAGGCTGAACGAGCCGAAGTGACCGATGGTGCCGGCCCCTTTGCCACACCATTTCGCTCCGTGGGCGTGGGCGCAGTCCTCGATGACCACCAGGTTATGCCTGCCGGCGATCTCCATGATGGCGTCCATGTCAGCCATTTCAGCACCAAGGTGAACAACGATGATGGCTTTGGTCTTCGGGGTGATGGCTTTCTCCACGGCTTTGGGGTCGATGCAGTAGGTCTGCGGATCGATGTCAACGATCACGGGGATGGCACCGGCAGCCATGGGAGCGGCAGCCGTAGCCTGGAAGGTGTAAGCAGGGATGATGACCTCATCGCCCCAGCCGATGCTGGCAGCCCGGCAGGCGACTTCCATCGTCACCGTGCCATTCGCCATCGGTACAGCGTAACTGCCGCCCTGCAGTTCGGCGAAACGCCTGGCGAATTCAGCGGTTTGCGGACCGGGGTAGGGATGACCTCCCCAGCGCCCGGACCTGACCACCGCGGTTACGGCCTCGATGTCGCGTTCATCCCAGACCGGCCATTCGGGATATGGCTGGCTGCGGGTCTTTGGACCTCCTAAAATTGCAAGTTCAGACATTCATACCTCCACCAGATGAGTTAGAGAAAATTGATAAGGTTGGATCAATCAAGTACCAGCAAGAAAGGTTACACGTCAATAAAGGTCCCGGGAGCTGACTGGCTGCACCAATCAGGAGGACAGGAGACTATGGAACGCCTCGACCACTTTCGGCCCGGTCTTTTTGCCAAGCGACATGGTCTCCTCGTAATGACTCCCCGGCTTGAAGGGATTCAAAGGGTAGCGGAAATCCTCCCTGGGGAGGATGTAGCCGAGCTCGTCATTTGCCAGGCCGATCACGCCGGCGATCTCAGCGCCTGCCCTCCTTAGGTCCGCCTTGAGCGCCATTCCTAGTTTGGGCAGCATCTCTCCCGGGACAGTCGCCAGCCACAATGGACCGAGCCTGACCAGATTTACTTCGGTGACTATCTCTCCTTTCCTGTTCCGTGTATCCGGGAGCAGGCCGGTCCGGAAGGCGAATTTGAACAGGATGTTGCTGAGTTTAATCCTGATCTCACGTTTCTGCAGGCTGATGGCAGGTGATGGGTCGCTAAGGGTTACTTTATCCAGTGCATCTAATCCGGCATTTGCCAGGGTCCTGCCCATGGCTTCGGCTTCCTCGAAGGAATGCTCGCTCACATCCGGGGTCAGCATGCCGCCCAGCGCACCGGAGAAAAAGATGCAGGGCGCGGCGGTGGCAGCCTCGACCTCGCCGCGCAGGAAGCCGGGATAATCGGCGGTGATGTGGGGATTATGCTCCCACAGCACTTCAGGATGGCAGGGAAAGTTGAAGAAGGAGAGGAGCGGTTTTTTGGTCTTGACATGACAGAACTGCGCCAGGGTCAGCTCGTCGTCCACTACCCCGGGGTCACGCGCATTTTTAACCACACCCGGTACCTGCACGGAGGTCGTTTTCAACCTGGCGGGTTGCATCTTTGCGAGTGAAGACAGGCAGGTTGTGACGAGCTGTTCTTTTAGTTTGGTTAGATACGCCGGATCGACCCCCGAGGTCCTCTGGTTTGGTCCCCACAGGCCCATGGTATCGGGACCGTGATGGTTATGGATGGAAGCGACGATGACCTGGGCGCCAGGGATTATTTCCTGTATGCGCTGTGCGACCTCCAATGCCGGCTGCCGGAAGAACCCAATCAGGTCGAGGGCAGCCAGGATCAAGGTGGTCTTTTCATCCTTGAGGGCAAGGGCGCGCACGTACAGGTCATCATGGATGGTTTTTGCACGGCGGTCCTGGCCAAAACCAGCCAGGTAAACCGGGCGATCGAGGCTGGGGGTGATGACATCTTGGGCATAACCGACAGATAAAGTCATAGCCTTAATCCTCGTTAAGCTTTTGAAGCAGGGTCTTGGTTGTTGCGACCAGTTTCTCGCGCACAGGTCGTGGATCGAGACCTGCTTCCTGCATTCCCAGGATCACGCCTCCCACAACCGGTGGTACATTCAAGCGCACCAATCGGGCTTTCGGGGCAATGCGCTGCACTGTCTCCCGCAGGCTCTCAGCCATCAAGGGACGCCCATCGAACAGGCTGCCGATCAGCACCACGTCGAAAACCTCATCTTCCAACCCAAGCTGGTGGATTACACCGCACGCCATCTGGCCCAGCTGGGCTCCAGCCCAGCGGATGACATCCAGTGCTTCTTGATCTCCCTGGGCAGCAACCTGGAAAACCATCATGACCGTGGAGGAGTCCAAAAAATATCTACCTACATAGGTCCCCTCGACCAGGTCATCCAGGTCCCTGGCACCGGTTTTTTCTAGGAAAGCCTGCGTGAGAGCCGTCGCCGGACCGCGTTTCGTCCACTCGAAGGTGACCGCCCGCATGGCACGCGCGACGATGTCATAAGCGCCGGCAGCCTCACCTGACCAGTAACCCGCGCCGCCTACCATGCGCCCTTCGCGCTTGTGATCCCTGCTCCAGCCGCGGCAGTTGCAGCCGGTCCCGGAGACGACTGATACACCCCAGCCCTCCGCGGATCCCGCCAAAATCCCCAGGGTGGCGTCATTGACAATTTCCAGGGGACAATGGAGTTTAAGTGGACGGATGGCATCCAGGTGCGCCTGGCGTTGACTTGGCCAATCATAACCGGCCAGGCCGAAGCCGGCTCCAGAGATCTGTTCCATATCCAGGCGCGCCATGGCAAGCGCCTGCTGGGTGATGTTCACCAGGGTGTTGGTAAGGCCATCGTATCCTACCCCCTCCCAGCTGCCAGGCCCTGCGAAACCGAAACCAAGTGCCAGCCCGGTTTCATCGGCAATAACAGCGTGAGTCTTGGAGCCGCCAACATCAACGCCGAGGAAATAACTCATCTATGCCTCTGGTCTATTCTTCGCGGTGAGGGCGGCTTTGATCTCTTTCAAACGCCTGCCGTGCAGTGGGTAGAAGTACAGGGCGAGGATGGCAAGCAGGAAGCCGATAATGGGCGGGATGGTGAGGAAAATGCGGAAACCGGCATCCACGCTGGCTGGCTGCACTTCGAGCAGGGTGTCATATCCATAGGCTGGCAGCAGCAGTCCAAATACTCCGGAGACCAGCATCCCGGACAGGGTGATGATAAAGCCGGTCATGCCAAAATACATCCCCGCCCGCTGGGTGCCTGTATTGACCTCGTCTTCATCAATGACCTCAGCCACGATGACATCACCGATCAAAATCAACCCGGAAAGTCCGATGCCGATGATGACTGCAGCAATGATCGCCATTGTCAGGGAGGTGCCCAATCCCAGGGGAATGACCCCGGCGATCATGACCAGGTTGGCGATGATCAGTGTGGTGCGCGAGTCGAAGCGGTTGGCGACCAGTTGCCGCCACGGATAGAGCATGGCTGCCGCAACCAGGAAGGCGATACCGAAGATCGCCGTGGTCCATTTTTCATCAACCTTCAGGCTATATTTCATATAGAACATCATGCCAGCTTGCAGGGTACCGGTGCCAAAGAAACGCATCGCCTGGGCTGCTGCTGCTGTTAGATAACTTCGGTTTACGAATGTCGCTTTGAGCGCCTGTTTGAATGGGAAAGCAGCCTGCTCCTGTGAGCCTTTCTTCTCGAACATGGCTGGTACACCGAGATAGATCGAGATGACCGCGACCACAGCCAGCAGGACAGCCATCCAGCTCCAACCCAACCAGGAAGCCAGCATGGGCGGCAGTGCGACCCCGACGATCAAGCCAACAGTCTGAAAGATGTTCATTTTGGCAGCCACGTCCGTCCGTTCATGGTAAGAATCGAACATCTCCGGCAGCAGGGAGTAGTAACCGGTTGCAATGGCAGTATAAAGTCCTTCCCAGATGATGATGAAAATGCCGAAGAAGATCAACAAGCCGAGTGGATTGGTCTTGCCGTCGAATGGCGCCAGGAAGAGCAGCACGAAGGTCAGCGCATAGGGCAGGGCGCTGAAGGAAATATATGGGATGCGCCTTCCCCAGCGTGACCTGGTGCGGTCGGAAAAATAGCCCAACACCGGGTTGTTGGCGGCATTATAGATCGTATAGAAGATCCAGAAGGTGGCGAACCACTGCGCGGGCAGGTTCTTCACGTCCACGATATAAAACATGATGATGCCGGATACGGCTTCGACCGGGATCGAAACTCCCAGGCTGGAAAGGGTGTAAAGAAGGCGTGTTTTCAGGCTGGTCTTGAATTTGGGTTGCAGTGGAACTTCCATGTGTTAACTCCTTATCAAATTTCGCAATGCTCGATAACCGGTGACCTGGATATCGGAATTCTTCAGGAACTCCTTGATCTCCCTGCTCATGAACGTTTCATAATTCGCAACCCGGGATTTCCAATCGGGGGTGATTGCACGAAGTTCGGGGCTGTCAGTGCAGGGATGGATAATAAAATGGGTGAGACCGGTGGGCAGGTCACCCAGCAATTTCTTTGCCAGGTCGATCTGTCCCTCGGGTTTATCCAGCGGCAGGCTGAGGATGGCATCTACCAGCGGCAGTCCCTGCTCTTCCAACTGGCTGGTCAGGGCAGCGAATCCGGCCGCGGTCTCTGCGTCCAGCCCCATCTCCTGGTATACGGCGGCTTCTCCGCGCGGGATCATGACAGCTATGTGATGCTGCACTGCCGCCTGATAGTAGGCAGTGAAGAACTTCGGGTGCGCGACAGCACCCATGTGCGTATCCAGGTGGGTAACATCAATGCCCCAGGCGAGCGCCCGGGCGATCTGCGTCTGCAGCTCAACCAGGACGGCTTCGGGATTGGCGTTGGCTTGGGTTTCCTGGGTCGACCGATGAAAAAAACCATCCTCATCCAGGAGGCCCGAATCCGGATCACGTGTGGACAGGGGCCCCCAGCGGTAGGTATTCCATTCGCTGGTCAATGTGGCGTGGACGCCCATATCTACATCAGGATGCGTCCGACAGAACTCTGCCGCAGCAGGAGCCCAGGAGCAGGGCATCATCACCGCGCCGGATGAGACAGTGCCGTATTCCCAAAGCTGGGCAAATGCAGCGATGGATGCCTGGCACATGCCGATGTCATCCGCGTGGATGATGACCAGTCGGTCAGTGTTGGAGAAACCGAGACGTTTTAGAACAGGATTGATGGACATATATGCTTTCAGTCAGGTTCTCGAAGATTGTTATGATCCATATGGTATTACCACTTACGAGTTGTGCTGTTTGCTGAAATTCATTTTAAGGTTTTCGTCGTGTTCCTTCATATCCTTTATGTTGTAAATTTTATGATACTCCTATCCCGAATTTAACCGCTGCCTGTTCCCAGATTTCATCAGGTATGAATTCAGGTTCCTCGAATCCGGATTCCAGCGCTGGCAGGTTACCATGAATGTCGGAAAGAACAGCAAGACGCATGGATTAATTCCGGCAGGCTAGGTTTATTTCCAGAACTGCGGCAGGTACGGCTTGTTCGTTTCCAGCATATCGTCGAGCACTTCCTGGACTTTATCGGCCTGCGGACCAAGGGGGTGAGCCAGCAAAGCCTGGTAGGCGGCATTCCGGTCACCGTGGACAGCCGCTTCAACAACCAGCAGTTCATACATCTTGACCTGGTTGATCAGCCCGCTGCAGACCAGTGGCAGCGGTTCGGCGGGGAGAGGCTGGATGCTGCTTCTGTCGACTTTGGCAGGCATCTCCAGCACCCAGTCAGCAGGAAGGGTCGAGACTGCGCCTCCCTGCCGTACATTCACTATGTGAACCTGTCCGAGGTCGTTGTAGTGTGAGTCGATCAACTGCGTTGCCAGGGTGGAGTAATACGCGCCGCCGCGCTTCATCAGGTCGGCGGGCGGTTTGGTCAGCGCGGGATCGGCGTATTGATGCAGCAGGTCTTTCTCGATTTCCATGACCTCCTCGGCGCGCGACGGAGGCCACTTCTCCTGTGCTTTCAACATTTTTGATGTGTAGTAATAATACTGCAGGTAATAGTTCGGTATCATCCCCAGCATTTCCAGTGTGTGCACATCCCATTCAGGGTCAGGGTCTTTACGCATCTCTGCAACATAGGCAGGGAAGATGCGTGACCATAAATCTTCACCGTCGATCGTGAAGCCGCGGTGCCAGGTCAGGTGGTTCAGGCCGAGGGTGACCAGTTGAGCATGGTCAGGGTCGATACTGGTTCCCAGTAACGACTCCACTTCCTTAATGATCTCCATTTTGGTGGTGATCCCGACGTTGCACACCCCGGCCGCGGGAACGTCGCTGGCGTGGCGTGCCAGTGCTTCGGTCACCAGGCCGGCTGGGTTGGTAAAGTTGAGCAGCAATGCTCCCGGAGCGGTCTCACGGATGTCCCTGGCAATATCCAGGATTACCGGGATGGTGCGCAGGGCTTTTGCCATGCCGCCCACTCCGGTGGTCTCCTGGCCGATCAAACCGTGGCGCTGACCGAGATATTCGTCGGCGCGGCGGGCGGGCATCATGCCCACCCGCAGCTGGGTGATGACGTAGGAGGCAGCCTGGATCGACTCGCGCTGGTCTGTGGAGAGGATGACCTTGAAAGGCGAACCTTTTGCCTCCACCATGCGCTGGGCAAACCCGCCGACAACCTCCAGGCGCCGGGGGTCGATGTCCATCAGCCACAGCTCTTTAAGCGGCAGGCGTCCGGAACGGGAAATGAAACCGTTAACCAACTCCGGCGTATAGGTCGAGCCGCCGCCAATGACAGATATTTTCATAGCTCCACCACCTTTCCGCTGCGGGCGCTCTCGTATGCTGCATCCACAATCTTCATATTAACCAACCCCACCATCCCGTCAGGGATGGGTGTCTTGCCGGTGCGAATAAAATCGACAAAATGCGCCATCTGGTTGTCGTACATGACCTGGGGACAGTGCTCTGGACGGGGAAATTCAAAGCCGGGATTGATCTTTTCGACCTGGTCTTTTTCAGCATTAGATATTTGCAGGTAGGTCGGGAACAATTGGGCGAATCCTGAGGTGCCGTAAAGCTGGGTAGCCGCTTCAGGTCCGTCCGAGTGGGGCTGCCACCAGCCGGATTCGATGTACGAGACCACCCCGTTATCCCAGTTGACCAGGATGATGCCGGTATCATCAACATCAAAATCCCGGTAATAGGTGCCGATATGAGCGTAGACACTGACCGGCTGCGGGTCGCCCAGCAGGAAGCGGACAGTATCGAGGGCATGGATGCCTATGTCAGCCAGGGCACCGCCGCCAGCGAACTGTTTTTGGGTGAACCACCCGCCAGGCCCCCATAACGTATGTACCCCGTAACCCCTGGTGCGGATGATCCTGCCGATCACCCCGCTTTGAAGTTGTTCTTTTAGCCACAGCACGTCCCTGTCAAAGCGCCAGCAGTGGGCTACCATTAACACTGCGCCAGATCTGCGGCTGGCTGAAAGTATTTTTTCCGCCTCGTATGCATTCATCGCCATGGGCTTTTCAACCAGGACGTGGATGCCTCTCTCTAAGGCAGTGACCGCCTGCGGAGCGTGCAGGAAATTGGGCGTGCAAATGACCAGCGCATCCACCGCAACATCCTTTAGTAGATTATCGATATTCTCATAGCACCGCTCGATTTCAAATTTCACGGCGAATTCGGTAGCTTTATCTGAAAACTTTTCAACGACAGCAACCAATTCTGCATCATGAAGAGCTTTTACAGCCTGGGCATGGATGTTAGCGATATAACCAGCACCGGCAATCGCAAGTTTGAGGGTCAAGTCAGCCTCCACCGATCAAAGGGTGAGTTCATGAGCAATACCGTATGGCAGATTGTGCCGCTTGGCGTACCCGGGCAGCCCTTTCAATGTTTCCTGGACGACCTGCTCCGGGATACGCTCAAGTGGGATGTGGCAGGCATGTAATGCCTTTTCCAGGGGTGCGCTATCCTGACCCTGCAGACGGGAGATTGTGATAATCCCCGGACCAAGAAGGTCACCATGCGGTAAACCCTTACCGGTGATGTTTTCAAGGCTGTAAGCAAAGTAGTGTTCGCTGCCCTCCTCGGGACGCGAGTGACCGATTTGATTGCATAGCTGCACTTCGAGGGCCAGGCAGTCGAGGACTTGTTTCAATCCGTCGTGGTCGCCCCGCCCGGCTGCAGCGGCGCAGTCAAGAGCGCCGCGCAGGATGGATTGGGCATTATCGTAGCCGAAGGGTATGAACTCCATACCTGGAGGGTTCATGTTACGCTCGTGGGCGAACTGCCAGTCCCAGCAGCCGGTGGCAATGGACAACACATCGCAGATGCCAGCCGCCCGCAGGGATTCAGGCGCGGCTGCGATTACCTTTAAGTCTACCAACAATACCTCCGGGGTTTTGGTTTCCATGTAATCAACACAGCCATCCTGGCGAATGCCCGAGGTGGAAGTGAGGAACGCATCCACCGAGAGGGCAGTCGGCAGGCAGACCAGGGGCAGGTCGAGCTTTGACGCCATATACTTGGCGGCGTCAGCAGCCAGGCCTCCGCCAACGCCATAGACCACCTCGTAATCCCCCGGGCTGTCCAGGGACTCGAGCAGCGAATCCCAGTGAGCGGTTGTGGCTTCTGCCACATCGACCCTGCTCCTGGCAGGGAGATGCAAATGACCCGCTACGGCGTTCCAGGCCGGTGGGGAAGTGACCAGCAGTATTAGCCGGTGCTCATCCACTTCGGAGAAGGGGATGAACTCCACCCTGGGTAGGTTCCAAACAGTTCTCATTTCCAAAACTGTGGCAGGTGCTTCTTATAAGTGCTCAGATAATCATCGAGTATTTGCCCTGCCAGCTCGATGTCATTGATGACCGGATCAAGTAGGAGGCATTGCAGGGCTTTCTGCCGGTCACCTTCGATGGCGGCATCAACGCATAATTGCGCTGTCGTCAGTTCACGGCGGCACAGTTCCGCTATCGGTTCAGGCAGCGAACCGGCATGGACAGGATGGATGCCAGCACCATCCACCACGATCGGTGTTTCGACCGCAGCCCCGAGAGGCAGGTTGGATATCTGGCCCTGGTTGGGTAGATTAGCCGCCAGGTGATAATGTGTACCTGCTCCGGCGATATTCTCGATCATCTCCAGGGCACCCTCAGAATCGGTATCGAGCAGCCCCTCAATTGTCATTACCCCGTCAGCCATATCTTTCAGCCGGTCCAGGCTGAGATCACGCATACCAGCCCATAGATCCCAATCATATAGTTTGATATTGTATTTTTCCCATGGCTTGGTAACAGGATCGCTGACCCAGGGCAGATACTCGCACAGGTGGGTGTCACCTGGTACGGGGAATAAGCCAAATGCGTCGAAGACACGCCGGGTCAATGGCTCGAAAGCTGGGTCGTAAGCCCTCCAGTGTTCACGGAATAGTGGATAAAGGTCCTTACCTGTGCGCCGGTCATGGATGGAGTGGATCCATGAAAAGTGGTTTAAGCCAGCGGCGCGTATATCGATCAATGGGACGACCTGCTTCATGATCTGGTCGTGCAGCGGTGCCTGCAGGATATCGGAGCCCATTCCAGTGATGCCCTCAGGGACATCAATACCCAGGTCCTTGCCGATCATCATGCCTACGAAGGTGTAGCCAATGAAGATCTGGTGGCAGAGACCGACCGACTTGATCCGGCTGTGGCGGTTGACCGCCTCGCAGATACGGATCATGGGATTGGTGAAATTGATGAACCAGGCGTTGGGGCAGATCTGCTCCATGTCGTGTACGATCTCCATCACCGGACCGATGTTGCGGGCCGCGTGCGCAAAGCCGCCCGGGCCACCATTCTCGGCATAAGGCTGGCGCACGCCGTATTTTAGCGGGATCTCAAAATCGCTGCGCCATAATTCTTCGCGCGGTCCAACCTCGATCGCTGAGACCACGAATTCCGCAGCCTCGAGCGCCTGGTGATGGTGCGCGTGGGTGGTGATTGTCATCCGGCTGTTCCATTCGCGGTTGAGGCGTTGCGCCAGTCGGTCAACGATGTCCAGCGTCTGAGGATTACGGTCCACAAGGGCAAGTGAGCTGCCGCGCAGCCTCTCGCTGCGCATCAAGGCTGAGAGTGTGTTTTCACCAAACGAAGCGCTTCCCGCGCCGATGACCGTGATTTTAGTCGGAAGAGTCATGTGAGTTTTCTCGTGTTAGGATTTGATATTACAGCCAGGTTTATGCCTCTATTCCTTCAATCCTGTAAGTTTGATACCCTGGATGAAGGTCTTCTGGGCAAAGAAGAAGGCGATCACGATCGGGACAGTGAAGACGGTTGCTGCTGCCATCAACTGGTTCCAGATCATTGTGCGCTGGCTCTGGAAATCCTGCAAGCCAAGCGCCATGGTATATTTGCTCGGGCTGGTCAGGAAAAGAAGAGGTCCGGTAAAGTCGTTCCAGGACCAGAGGAAAGTGAAGACCGTCACGGTTGCCAGAACTGGAATGGAGAGTGGAATGACCAGGCGGGTGAATATCTGCCATTCGGAAGCGCCATCCACGCGGGCAGCGTCACACATCTCTTCAGGGATGGTGCGGAAGAATTGCCGCAGCAGGAAGACATCGTAGGCGTTCGCAAAGAAAGCCGGGATGATAAGTGGCAGAAAGGTATTACCCCAGCCAAGGAAATCATTGAACAGCAGATAGATCGGGATCATGGTGACCTGGAAGGGCAGCATCATGGTCGCCAGTACTAGGATAAAAAGGATATTGCTGCCCCGGAATTTGATTCGGGCAAAGGCGTAGGCAACGGGCGTGTTCGAGAACAAAGTCCCGATGATTACAAAAAATGCGATGACCAGGCTGTTCTTGAAATAGACCCAGAAACTGGCACCGACTCCCGGCCGGCTGCCGCGTTCCATTGCATCGGGGAAGTTTTTCCAACGGAAACTGATATGCATGATCGGCTCAGCAATTCTCACCGCACCTTGCTGCATCTCGAACTGCATGATCTGGTTCGGATTGGCAGGGTCGACGAACGAGCCAACGCCTTCAATGATCTTGATGGCAGCCAGTTGTTTCACGCCATCATTAGTCTGTACGTTGTAGAGGGGGTACTGTTCTCCGTGTACCTCAACAAAGACGTTGTCGTATGGCAGCCAACGCGGTGGTGTATGGAAGACATCCTCGTTGGATTTGAAGGCTGTCACCAGCATCCATAGGAAGGGCACCAGGAAGAACAACCCGACGAAATTGATCAGGGTGTGGCTGAAGAGCGATTGAAAGAAGTTGCGGATCTTGCGCATCCGAAATCGCCCGCGGCGTTCTTCTTCTGTCTCTACAGGTAAGCTTGGTTCTGGGTATCGGGATGTATGCTTGGTGGTCATGGCGTTACCCTGCGTAATAAGTAAACCGCTCGCTTACCTTCAGGAGCAGGAGGGTGCAGATCAAAATAACGATGAATAATATCCAGGCCATGGCCGATGCATATCCCATCTTGAGCCATAAAAAACCACTCTGGTAAAGGTAAACGCTATAGAACAGGGTCGAGTTTAATGGGTAGCCAAGGCCTTGGAAGCCGCGGAAAACGTAAGCCTGGGTAAAGTATTGGAACATGAAGATTACACCGGTGATCAGGTTGAAGAGGGTGATGGGGGAAACCAATGGTATTGTGACGTGCCAGAGTCTCTGCCACCAGTTGGCTCCATCCAGTTCGGCGGCTTCCAGCAGGTGAATCGGTACGTCCTGTAAGCCCGATAGATAGATAACTATTGTATTACCCATCCCCCATAATCCGAGCAGGATAAGCCCCGGCTTGGACCAGACCGGGTTGCTCATCCAGTTGGGACCCTGGACCCCGATATATCCCAGCAGGGTATTCAGGATACCGGTTTGTGGGTTGAGTATCCACTTCCAGAGAATGGTGCTTGCCACGGTCGGTACGATGGAGGGCAGGAAGTAGATCACGCGGTATATGGACAGGCCGCGTACTTTCAGGTTCAGAAGCACGGCGCAAAAAAATGAAGCCAATAATGTCATCGGAACGCCGATACCCACCAGGAAAATCGTATTGGATAGGGATTTCCAGAATAGGTCATCTTTCAATAGTTGGGCATAATTTTGGATGCCTACCCATTCCAGTGGTTGTTTGGAATGATATATGCTGAAACTGTAAACCAGCGAAGCCACCATCGGGTAAAGAGTGAAAGCTAAAAAGCCGATGGTCCAGGGGAGGAGGAACAGCATTCCCTGCTTGAAATTAACCCGTTCGTGGTGACTCCACTTCCAGTATTTCCACGGCCAGGATATTATTCGTCCGGATTTTTGCAGTACTCCCATTTGTTCCTCCTTATCAGTGCAGCGAATAAGAAAAGAGGGCGGCGTCAACACCGCCCTCCTTTGTCGGTCATGGCTTACTTCAGCGCCTCTTGGAGCTTGGGTTCGAAGTCGGACTGGAGTTGTTCCAGCAATGGCTTTGCATCGGCGCCGGTATGCAGCACCTGTTCCTCCACCAAGCCTAGGGCATCGTTGAATTCAAGCGAGATCGGTGTCGTGATGATGATCTTCGCATTGGGGCTTGCCATCAGGTCAACAAAGACCTTGAACTTTGGATTGGCGGTGAAGCATTTATCCTCGGCAGCCTTTTTGCTGGTCGGCAGGTTGGCGTTGACGCACATTTCCTCCGCAACCACTGCCGGCGACATCATCCATGCCAGCAGCTTTGCCGCGGCATCCTTGTTTTTGACGCCAGACGGGATCACAGCCACCGTCCCCTGGACAACAGCAGTGCTGGCGCGTTCCGGGTGATCGGCCGGGTATGGGAAGGGCGCAACACCGTAGCTCTGCTCAGGCTTGAATTTGCTGATGAAGTTCGGACCGGTCATCCATTCTCCGTCCACGTACATCGCCAGTTTACCCGTGTAGAAGGGGTAGTCGGGTGACATATAGGCATCTCCCCAGCCGGATGAGAAGGCAAGCACTTCATCCACACCATACTTGGTATAGAACTGTTGCTGCCAGGTCAGTGCGTCGATCACGGGTTGGCTGTTAGCGGTGACATGCGCACCGTCCTCACTGTACCAGAAGCCGCCAAACATGCGGATGTACAGATCGGAGTGCCCCCAGGCCTGGTCCGGAAGGAAGCCGATTTGCTCAAGTTTGCCATCTGCCCCAACCTTGGTGAGCTGGTCAGAGAATTCGACCAGTTCTTCCAGGGTCTGTGGGGGAGTTTCAGGATCCAGCCCGGCTGCCTCGAACAGGTCTTTATTCCAGAACAACGCGTACATGTCTGTGCCCCAGGGGAGGCAATAAATTTTATCGCCTGCCTTGCATTGATTCAGGGGGGCAGGGAAGAAGTCGTTCAGGTCCATGCCACCTGTTTTTATGGCATCGCTGAGTTCTGCCACCATGCCCTCTTTGGCATACGATTTGACTAGGTCACCACCGCTGAGCACCAGGACATCTGGCGGATCGGACCCGGTCAAGGCTGGCAGGATTTTATCCTCCTCGAGCGGGGCGGTCACTTCAACCTTGATCCCGGACTCTTTGGTGTATTTATCGAACAGCTCTTGGATCTGGGCAGGGTTATCACCCCATTGGATCCAGACACGCAGCAGCGTGGGTTCAGCGGGTTTCCCTCCGCAGGCAGTTAATATCATACTGCCGATGAGTAAAATGCTGATGATCAACCAAATCTGTTTATGTTTCATGAGCTTACTCCTCCTAAAGAAAAATATGGTAAAAAAAGTTGGGACATATTCATTCGTGTTTTTCCGGTTACCTCCTTTTTATCAAGCCTGGCAGCCGCACGATTGGCGGATGACCAGCTCGGTGGGTAAGATCAGGCGTGGTTCCACTTTCTCGGCGCGGATAATTCGAACCAACTGGCGCACCGCTTCCCGTCCCACTCGTTCCGTTGGGGCGCTGACAGTGGTTAATGGTGGATCCAGGGTCCGGGCGAAAGACGAATCATCGAACCCGACAACGGCTACATCTTCCGGGACCCTCCAACCCGCCTGCCTGAGTGCCTGGATGACGCCGATGGCTGAATCATCGTCCCCGCTGAAAATTGAATCGAACCCCTTTCCATTTGATAATAAACGTGTCAAAGCCTGGCGGGATTCATCCGGGTTGAAACCGCCGCGTAATACCAGGGATGGGTTAAAAGTAATTCCATGATCTTTCAGTGCCTGGCGGTAACCTTTTTCTCGCCAGACAGAGTCCTCGTGGTCTTCAGGACCCTGTAAAAAAACGATTCGGCGGCAGCCATGGACAACAATCAAATGCTCCACAATTTTCTGCGCACCGGATTGGTTTTCAATCGTAACAACCGGGATCATCAAGGATTTGGGGGGCGCCTGGTGCAGGAGCACGACCGGAAAACCTATGCTGTGAAGACGCCTCAGTTCCTTATGATCCAGGCTGTCGGTGAAGACCAGCAGGCCGTCGGTATTGTGTTCACCAAGGGGGCGGCGTATACCAGCATTGGATTGTGTATCATCGGTGGTGTGTATCAGCAGGTCAAAGCCGGCTTCCTGTGCGCCGGCTTCTATGCCTCGCAGCAGGGGTTGAAAGAAAGCGCCGCTGATCTCAGGAAGGAGCAGGCCTATCGTGTTGGTTTTACGGCTTGCGAGCACGCGCGCCGCGGCGTGCGGTGTATATTTCAAGTCAGTGATAGCTGCTTGTACCCGCTGGATTGTCTGCCCGGCAACCTGGCTGCTTCCGTTGATCACACGGCTGACGGTGGCAATGGAGACCCCAGCCAGAGAGGCGACATCGGAAATGGTCGGTCGGTGAGAGGATGGCATTGATAGGCAGGTAAATCTACCTGATAGACATGAAAGCGCTTACATGAAGTATACATAAAATGATGCTCCATGTCAATCAGGAATCTGTATTCCCACCTCTATATCCTGATAAACCCAAACCCTCAACCAGTAACTTGATTTGTGGATTGGATATCCGTAAGAAGTTCCAACCTGTTTTTCGCGATCACTTTTTTATACCAGAGGGCGCTATCTTTGAGCTTCCGTTCCAGTGAAGAGTAATCCACCCACACCAGTCCAAAACGCTGCGAATAACCTTCCGCCCATTCGAAGTTATCCAGCAGCGACCAGACGAAATAGCCTTCCAGGGGAATGCCTGCTTGGACAGCCCGATGGGCAGCGGTGAAATGTGAATGCAGGTAATCTATGCGATGATGATCATGAACCCTGCCTTCAGTATTGGGACCGTCCGAGTAGCTGGCTCCATTTTCAGTTATGAAGATCTTGACAGGCTGGTAATCAAAGTACAACCAGGCAAGCACATTGAACAATCCGTCCGGATAGACCTCCCAGCCCATATCCGTCCAATGTTCTTTACCTTCAGGAGATGCAGTGGTCTCTTCGGGCAGGTTGTCAGGTTTGTCATGCTCCCGTGTGATGAAGCGGGTATAGTAGTTCACACCGAGAAAATCGGTAGGCATAGCAATCGCTTGCATGTCACCATCCTGAACATAGTTCAGGCAGTTATGAGGCAGGTAACCTTCCGCAGTTGCATCCGCGACAATATCGGCTGGATAGCCTCGTCCGTATAGGGGATCTAAAAACCAGCGGCACCAGATACCCTGTTCACGGCGCTGCAGGTCGCGGTCGTAAGCGCTGTTGGAGGCTGGCACTGTCCAGTTTACGTTCAGCGCGATGCCGGCTTCTGCGTCCGGACTGTTCTGCCTTATGATGGGTATTGACCAGCCGTGTGAAAGCAGTAGATGATGGCTTGTTTTAAGCGCCGTAGGGAAATCCTGGATACCCGGTGCGTGTTCCCCGTTCAGGTAGCCATCCATTGTCACCACGGAAGGTTCGTTATGGGTGATCCAATGCTTGACCCGGTCGCCCAGGCAGTGGGTAACGGTATCAGCATATTCGCTGAAAGCCTCAGCGGTTGAGCGGGCAGCCCAGCCGCCTTCCTCCTGGAGCGCTTGCGGCAGGTCCCAGTGATAAAGTGTGACAAATGGGATGATGCCGGCTTTCAGAAGAACATCCACCAGGTGGCTGTAGAAATCCAGTCCAGGTTGATTGACCTTGCCTCGACCTGCCGGCAGGACGCGCGTCCAGGCGATTGAAAAACGGTAAGCCTTGAGTCCAATTTCCTGCATCAACTGGATATCTTCTGCCCAGCGGTGGTAATGATCACAGGCAGCGTCACCCGTATCGCCATTCTTGACCTTGCCCGGCGTATGTGAAAAGCGGTCCCAGATGGATTCACCCTTGCCATCTTCGTTCCAGCCGCCTTCTATTTGATAGGAAGCCGTCGCTGCCCCCCACAGGAAATTTTTTGGGAATGATAAAAAAGTATTCATGAGCTGTCTCTAGATTGATTTGGGTTTTTTTATTTGAATTTTACACCCATAGTCATTTCTCAGCTCATTGTCATCCTGGGCGAAGTGACCGCGTAGCGCCGCTCGCCCCGCTAGGCGGGGTGCCCGTGGCAAGGGTCTCCTCCCGTAGGTGCGGTTCTTTCACCGCCTGACCCGCGCCCCACCCTCACTTTGCCTCCTTTACGACCGCCGCGCACCCGCCTGCTCTTGAGGGTGAAGGATCTCCTCCAAACCCGCATTTATCGTCTATCATCCATCGCCAATCACCTATGGCACTGTGATGAATCCCTCAGTGCAAGCGTTCTTCTTATATAGAGGAAGAAATACCAGGTTGGAATCGCTTTGGAAAGAATGTGACATATGACACTTGAATTAGAGCATAAACAATCATATTATATGCTTGATTGTGATTGGTTATGAACTTATGTGATTTAACAGTGATAGGATGTTGGCTCAATGACGGATAATAACTCTCCTTCCAACACTGAGCGCCAGCAACTGCTGGTCAAATTGCTGGAAAAACAGCCTCGCATTACTGTGGCACAGATCTGCGAGGAATTCTTGGTCAGTGAATCTACTGCCCGCCGTGACCTGGAAACCCTGTCAGCGCATGGCTTGGTCCAACGTGTCCATGGAGGAGCGATCCCTTTTCAACGCGCCTCCCCGGAACTGCCAATCCTGGAACGCAGCCAGGAACAGGAGCAGGAAAAACAGAGGATCGGTAAGGCTGCGGCTGTTTTGATCGCTGATGGTGAGACGGTCTTCCTGGGAAGTGGTACGACCGTCTTGGAAGTGGCAAAAAACCTCAAAGGACGAAGAAATCTTACTGTCCTCACCAATTCGCTTCCGGTCATCAACACGCTGGCAGGGCTGGCTGAGATCACCGTTGTGAGCCTCGGAGGTATGCTCAGGGATAGCGAACTCTCATTCATTGGGCACATCACCGAGCAGTCGTTATCCGAGGTCAGGGCTGATAAGGTTGTCATTGGCATTCGTGCCTTGAGCCTGGAACACGGCCTGACCAACGACTACCTGCCTGAAACGTTGACCGACCGGGCGATCCTGGGTATTGGAGAACAGGTAATCATTGTGGCGGATCGGACAAAATGTGGCTGCGTATCCACCGCGTTCGTCGCACCCATTACAGCCATGCATACTTTGGTTATAGACGAAGGTGTTCCGAAGGAATTTGTGTCGTCATTAAGAAACGAGGGTGTTAGGGTAGTCATTGTTTGAAATCCTCTGGCAGCTTTCAAATTTGAATCTATTCTCATGGATCTTAATACTTTTCGTCCCCACCCCAAGCTGGTCACTAAAACAACCCTGATAGATCAACCTCGCTTTCCAGTCATCGATGCACACAACCATCTGGCAGAGCCTTTCGGTGGTGGCTGGGATAAAAAACCATTGCCCAAATTACTCGATCTACTAGATCAGGTGAATGTTCGCCTCTACATTGACCTGGATGGAGGTTGGGGGGAGGAGTTGCTCTATCGTCATCTCGAGCACTTTAAAACCCCTGCTACGGAACGGTTCAAGATTTTCGGCGGTATAGACTGGGGGCAGTGGTGTAGAAAAGGTAACGCTTTTCCCGAGTGGGCTGCCAACAGATTGATTGCCCAAAAAGAGCGCGGTGCGGAAGGGTTGAAGGTCTGGAAAGGTTTCGGATTGCATGTCCTTGACGATCAATCGGAGTTGGTCAAGGTGGACGATGAACGCCTTGATCCCATCTGGCAGGCGGCTGCGGAATCCGGTCTGCCGGTCATGATCCATGTTGCCGACCCGGTCGCATTTTTTGACCCGCTCAATGAGACCAACGAGCGCTGGGAGGAACTACAGGAACATCCCGACTGGCATTTCCCCAGCCCTCCTTATCCCTCGTTCCTGTCGCTTATGAATGGCTTGGCAAACCTGGTTGCCCGCCACCCGCAGACCATTTTTATCGGTGCGCACGTCGGCTGCTATGCAGAAAACCTGGCCTGGGTCAGTGACTTGCTGGAACGCTGCCCGAACTTTTACGTGGACATCAGTGCCCGCGTGGGTGAACTGGGACGCCAGCCATACAACGCCCGCCGCTTTTTCATAAAATATGCAGAACGCATACTGTTTGGATCCGACATGGGACCTGACCCGGCTGAATATCGTATGCTATACCGGTTCCTCGAAACTGACGACGAATATTTCAATTACAACGTCTCGGATATACCACTGCAAGGCCGCTGGCATGTCAGTGGCCTGTTCTTACCTCCTGATGTGCTTGAGAAGGTGTATTTCCGCAACGCTGAAAGACTGTTTAAGGTGGATGTATCCTGATCGCCCGCATAATCTTGATAAAGTTATCAAATTAACGTAGGAGTAGGGATGACTAAAATTACATTTATCGGTGCTGGCAGCCTGAGCTTTACCCGTGAGCTGGTGCGTGACATCCTGACATTCCCGCTGCTCAAGGATGCTACATTGGCGCTGATGGATATTGATAATGAAAGATTGGATTTTTCCAAACAGGCAGTTGAAAAGATCATCAGCCTCGGAAATTACCCTGCGAAAGTGGAAGCTACCACGGATCGTGCCGCGGCTCTTAAAGGGGCGGATGTGGTGCTTACTACGATCTTGGCAGGCGGGACAGAAGTCTGGAGACATGATATAGAGATCCCGAAAAAATATGGGGTGGATATCAATATTGGTGACACACGCGGTCCAGCGGGAATTTTCCGCTTTTTACGCACCCTGCCGGTGATGCTTGATATCGTGCGCGATATGGAGAAGTATTGTCCTGCTGCCATCTTATTGAATTACACAAACCCAATGGCGATGCTGTGCGGGGCGTTGCAGCGCAGCACTTTCATCCCGGTAACCGGGTTGTGTCACTCCGTGCAGGATACGGCGGAAATGCTGGCGCGCTGGATCGGTGCTCCAGCCAATGAGATCACTTACACCTGCGCCGGCATCAATCACCAGGCGTGGTATCTGGTATATAAATGGAATGGAGAGGATGCCTATCCACTGATACGTAATGCCGTAGAAGAGCGTCAAGAAGTGTATAACGAAGAAATTGTCCGCAACGAGATGTACCTGCATCTTGGTTACTATATGACCGAATCGAGTGGGCACAATTCGGAGTATAACTGGTGGTTTCGCAAACGACCCGACCTGATAGAGAAATACTGCAGGCATGGTACAGGCTGGAATCCGGGTGAGTATGGTTACATCCTGAAGGAATATCAGCAGAATGAAGCTACCTGGAAAAAGCAAGCAGTGGAGTGGTTTGCAAAGGAAACTCCTATCGATCTGGAACGAGGTGAGGAATATGCTGCTTATATCATTAACGCGTTAGCAGGTGGTGAGATGTACAAGTTTAACGGTAATGTACCCAATACACACCTTGTCGCCAATCTACCGCAGGGCGCTTGTGTGGAGGTTCCTATACTTGTCGATAAGGCTGGATTTCATTCTGTCCATGTTGGAGTGCTGCCATCCCAGTGTGCAATGTTGACGAACTTGAGCGCTAGCATCGAAGAGACCGCGATCCATGCTGCTCTAAATACCGATCCGGTGATGGTCTATCATGCCATTGCCCATGACCCCTTGACCGCAGCCGTGCTCTCGCTGGCTGAGATCAAGCAGATGGTCAATGAAATGTTCAGGCAGAATCAAGCCCATCTACCTCAGTTCATTAATAACCAAGTGTAAGATAACCAGGAGGTGATAGCAAATTCTATTTTACCTTTTCCATAACTATTAGTTCGATTTTGTTAACTACCTATCAGTAAGGAGGAAGAAAGAAATGAAAAAGCTGTTCGTCTTCACAATGATTCTGGTGATGTTTTTAACTGCTTGTGGTGGTAAAGCAACCACACCCGCAGCCAATGTGGAGATCACATTCATGGCTTGGGGTGCACCAGAAGAACTGGCAGTCTGGCAAAAGATTGCCGATGAATTTCACGCTGCCAATCCAAGCATAACTGTAAAGATGGATGTCTCGGATTGGGAATCGTACTGGACCAAGCTGGATACCCTCTTCGCCGGAAATACACCGCCTGATGTGTTTGCCATGGATGCCCCTCTTTTCCTCGACTGGCAAAGCCGTGGTGTGCTGCTGAACCTCCAATCTTACATTGATGCCACACCTGGCTTTCTTGATGGGATTTACCCGGGTCCGCTCAAGGGTTATAAACTGAGTGATGGCTACTATGGCTTGCCGCGTGATTTCCAGACCATTGTCCTCTTCTATAATAAAGACATGTTCGACGCCGCCGGTGTGGACTATCCCAATGCGGACTGGACATGGGATGATCTCAAAGCGGCAGCCAAGACGCTGACCATGGATAAGGATAATGACGGCAAAACCGACCAGTATGGTTATTCCTGTGACCTGTGGGATATGGAGTTATGCTGGAGTGAAGCCATCTGGTCATATGGCGGTGATGTGATCAGTCCCGACTACAAGAAAACCATGCTTGGCGAACCAGCAGCCCGCCAGGCTTGGCAAATGTTCTACGACATGATCTTCACCGACAAATCCATGCCGGATACGATCGCTGCCGGAGAATTCGGTTACGATCTTTTCCAGGCTGGGATTGTGGCGATGTGGCCGATGGGACATTGGGCTGTCCCGGGTTATGCAACCGTCGAATTTAACTGGGATGTCGCTCCCATGCCCGCTGGTCCGGCTGGTCAGGCAACCAGTGTTAACAGCGCTGGTTTTGTGGTTGCCAAGGGTGCCAAGAATCCGGATGCCAGCTGGGAGTTCATTAAATTCGCCCTAGGTCAGACCGGACAAACACGCTTGACGGAACTTGGTTTCGCCATTCCAGTGCTTAAAGCGGTGGCCGAAAGTGCTGTCTTCCTGGAACAGAAAGTCGGCGAACGCACTATCAGCCAGCAGGTATTCCTTGATTCGCTTAAGTTTGCCCGCATGAAACCCATCTTTAAGGGTTACACGTTGTGGGCAGATGCTGTTGGCAATGGCATGGCAATGATCTGGAGCGGCGAGGCTCCCCTTGACGTGACTCTCGATAAAGTCGTCAAAGATGCCGATGCGGTCCTCGCAGGAGAGTAAATTAGCCGGAATGGAATAGTGAATGATCCCCCTCGCCCCACCTGATTAGGTAGGTGAGGGGGATGTGGAATTACCTCTCAATATTTGCGCTGGCTGTATAAATCTTGGATTTTTACAATACAGTGTGCGTGAAGCGCCTCTTTTAGGGTTTCCTTCGTATTCCTTGGTGTCCTTTGTGGTAGAAATTTGGTTGCTGCTGAAAGCCAGCCTATGATAGTCAAGCAGGAGATACTCGCATGGAATATTCGGGTCTGAAACCACTCGGCAGGGAACGATTTTGGCTGACCATGTTACTTGTCCCTACCCTTGTGGGTTTGGTTTTCGGGGCAGTTGGGTCAGTACTGGCTACGATCGTCATCAGTTTAACGGACTGGGATCTGCTTACCCCTCCACAATGGGTAGGACTTGCCAATTATGTTAAATTGTTCACGGACGAGCGATTCCTTACATCTCTCTCGAATACGGTTCGTTTCAGTGCCATGTACGTACCGGGTACCATCATTGCCTCCCTGCTGGTAGCCATGCTGATGAACCGCAGGATCCGGGGCGTGAGCATCTTCCGTACCATGTACTTTCTTCCAGTAGTGACATCGGCAGTGGCAGCAGCCTTGGTTTGGCAGATGATCTATGGGCGCGATACCGGTTTATTGAATTTTATTATTGAAAAATTGGGTGGAGAACCGGTCTGCTGGTTCTGTACCGCCAATGCACTCTACTCGGTCATTATCGTTAACATCTGGGGTGCGATCGGGGAAGGGATGATCGTTTTTCTCGCTGGACTGCAAGCGATCCCCAAAGATTATTATGAGGCTGCAACAATGGATGGTGCCAGCGACGGACAGCAATTCTGGCGGATCACCCTGCCGCTTGTCACACCAAGCATCTTCTTCCAGACCCTCATTTCAACCATCAATGCCTTCCAGGCATATGATTATATTTACATGCTCACCCGCCGTGGCCAGGGTGATAGTTCAGTACCCGTCGTGGTATTTTCCATTTATCGTAATGCGTTTCATTTTCATCGCATGGGAGAAGCCAGCGCCCAGGCAATTGAGCTTGCTGTAATAGTAGTGTTATTAATGGTATTTTATTTCTGGCTGGAACGACGCTTTGTGTTTTATGAATAGGAGACTGACCATGGGAGCTAAAATGGGTCTGCGTACCCGTAATCTTCTGATGGACATGACGACATACACACTATTAAGCATTGGGGCAGTCATGATGGTCCTGCCATTCCTTTGGATGGTTTCCACTTCATTCAAGGTCCCTGCTGATCAATATACAAAAACCCTGATCCCGGACCCGATCACGTTGGATAACTTTCGCCAGTTGTGGGGACAGCTACCATTCCCCCGGTTGCTGTTAAATAGTTTTAAGATTTCCGTGCTTAGCGTTGTTGGTCAAATGCTCACTTGCTCGATGGCAGCATTTTGCTTTGCGGTGGTCCGTTTCCGCGGACGAAATGTGCTTTTTACCCTGCTGCTTGTCACGCTGATGATTCCTTCGCAGGTTACCCTTATCCCCAACTTCATCATATTCAAGTGGTTGGGTCTGGTTGGGACTCAAGCGCCGCTCTGGCTGCCGGCGTTCTGGGGTGGAGCCTTCGGTACATTTTTATTACGCCAGTATTTCCTTACCATCCCGCGTGACCTGGCTGACGCCGCGCGGGTGGATGGAGCCTCGCTCCTGGAGATATTCTGGTACATTTACCTGCCGTTGGCACGTCCGGCTTTGGCCGCCCTGGCGATTTTTACATTCCAATGGGCGTGGAATGATCTGCTTCACCCGCTGGTCTATCTGCCCACCGACCTGGATCAAACCACTCTTACTGTTGGGTTGGCTTTCTTCCAACAGCAATTGGTTCAGGGTGGCAGATTTACCGTTTTGATGTCCGGCGCGCTCATCAGCATCCTGCCGCTCATTACCGTTTTCTTCATAGCCCAGAAACAATTTGTCGAAGGTATTGCATTGACCGGCGTGAAACGGTAGCACATGCGCAATCATCAGGTTCCATCGATTGTTCTAACGTTCATCATTCTGCTTAGCGCCTGTATGCCGGAGCCATCGGTCCGGGAGCGCATCAGGAGCATCGGGGATTATATTGTCTATTACGGGGAAGGTCGGGCTGATGATCTGATCCGCTTCGACCTGGCTATCATCCAACCCGAAACCCTTGACGAAAAAGGATTGCTTGAACTGAAACGTCATGGCACACTGGCGGTTGCCTATCTCAGCGTTGGCGAAGCAGAACCGGGACGACCCTGGTACACGGATGGTCGCGTCGATCCGCGTTGGCTGCTCGGCAAGAATGAGAACTGGGGGTCTTACTTTGTGGATGCCAGGCAAACTGGCTGGCAAAAACTGATGCTCGATCTGACCGGTGAATTTATTGAGAATGGTTTTGATGGCGTCTTCCTGGATACTGTCGATACTGTGGACGTCTACCCTGAAACCAGGGGTGGCATGATCGCTCTTATTAAGAGCTTGCGGGCTGCCTATCCTGAAGTATTAATGATCCAGAACCGTGGCTTTAACGTGGTTGAGACGGTCGCCAGCGACCTTGATGGCATAATGTTCGAGGACCTGAGCACTACCTATAATTTCGACAGTCATGAGTACATTTACATCGATAGTTCAGCTGCCGCCCAGCAGATGGTTGAACTGCATGAGCATACCGGTTTACCCATCCTTGCACTCGACTATGCTCCGCCCGATAACCCAGGGATGGCTTATCGTGCCTTCCAGATCGCCCGGCGTTTCAACTTCATCCCGGCAATCTCTGTTATAGAGTTGGATGACATTCCGGATTATCATCTCGATGAGGGCGGGGCGGCTGACTTGAGGATCAGAGAGATTTGGGCTGAAGGAGATGGCGACAGGGTCACACTCATCGCCCGGCTGGAAAACGTGGGTTTGGCAGATGCTGCAGGAGTTGATGTCGCATTATCGGTGGATGGGCAGCCAATCTCGACCATGCAGAAGGACTTCTCGATCGGTGAATCCTACAACTGGGTGGTGGATTGGTCAGAACCGAAGGAGAACGCTCTGGTCGCGGTTACCCTCGATTTCAAAGACAAAACCCCGGATGACAATAGAATGGAATGGGATTTTACTGCCGCTGCGCTATCCATCGAACCATTGGTCCCACCCGGTCAGCAAAGACGACGTCCATCTGGAAATGGTCCTGACATGCTCGCCATGTATTTTGATTCCCCGCTGGTGGTCGATGGCGAGTTATTGGAATGGTCTGACCTGCCCTGTACCGATGTCGACCGGTCCGACCAGATCTCATGCGGAGATCCAGTTCGATGGTCTGGTCCCGGAGACTTGAGCGGACGGGTCTGTTATGGCTGGGATGAGGACAATCTTTACCTGGCGTTCACCATTCACGATGACATCATTGTGCAGAAATATACCGCAGGCAATCTGTGGCAGGGTGACCATGTGGAGTTCTGGTTCGACACGCAGCTTCAATTGGATTTCGACTCGGCAGCAGCAGGCGATGATGATTTCCAGATAGGCATCAGCCCGGGCAATTTTGCTGACGTGCCGCCGGACTTCTTTATTTTCACGCCCCCCGTATCACAGGAGAGGTACCGTCCGATCGTTCAATTCGCTGTCATTAGGACTGGAACCGGATATGCCGGTGAAGCGATGATCCCGATCAAAGTCCTGAAGGGATTACGTCTGGCTCTCGACCACGCCATTGGTGCCAGTTTTGAGCCAAGCGATACGGACACACCCGGTAGTTCAGAACAGGAATTGATGATGTCTTCTGCCCCGAAATCTTCCAGTGACTGGGGTAATCCGCTGAACTGGGTCAATCTCATCATCAAGTGATATTACGCGGTCACTTCAATGGTTACCAGGGATAACCTGGAGGCTCATAAAAAGATTGCAATGGATCAATTATAAAACCAGATGACCTGCTGCCTGTCGAGTAAATTCCTTCCTCTTTTTATCAACCATCTCTTCAGCGATCTTTGACTTGTAGTTACTGATACAATTGAACATGAGTGGTGAAAATTCTCGTTGCTGTCCATTATGGAGTGTTGATGGGCACTCATTGTTTTGGGAAGGAAGGTCGATATGAATACATATAAACTTTTATTTATTGTGCTGGTCCTTCTTGGGGCTAGTATCTTTGCAGTCTCATTGGGTGCCAGCGCAGCACCAGAAATGGCGCTCCCAACACCTCACCCTTGCCCTACCTGTTGGCATCCCACGTTGAAAACATCCTGGCAGTGGCAGCTTTCTGACTTGCCTGTGGATACCTCGCTGAATGTGAAAATGTACGATATTGACCTGTTCGATAATCCCAAGAGCAAAGTGGCAACATTGCACGCCAGAGGGATCAAGGTCGTTTGTTACATGAGTGCCGGCAGCTGGGAAGATTGGCGGCCGGATGCCTATAAGTTTCCTAATAGTGTAAAAGGGAAAACATTAAGCGGTTGGCCTGATGAGAAATGGCTGGACATCCGCCAGATCAGCATTCTTGCGCCAATTATGCGAGCCCGCATGGATACATGCAAGGCTAAGGGATTTGATGGCATTGAATTTGATAATGTGGATGGGTACACCAATAATTCGGGTTTTCCGTTGACCTACCAGGATCAGCTTAAATACAATATTTTCCTTGCGAATGCAGCCCACGCACGAGGCCTCTCAGCGGCTTTGAAAAATGATAATGGCCAGATATATGCCCTGGCACCATACTTCGATTATGCCCTGAATGAACAGTGCTTCCAATACTCTGAGTGCCAGAATGGCAAGAACAGCCTGGTAACGAATTTCATAAATAAGGGCAAAGCAGTATTCCAGGTGGAGTATCAGCTCGCTACAAGCCAGTTCTGTTACAAGGCTAATTCGCTGAATTTTAACTCCATGAAGAAGAACCTCAACCTGGATAAGTGGCGCAAACCTTGCAGATAAGGGAAAAAAGAAGTCTCTCCTCCCTCACTCTCATGTCTCCCTGCCTGCCCCTCCTCGGCTTATGTCATTCTGAGCGACCGCAGGGAGCGAAGAATCTCCTCCAGACCCGCGCCTCACCCTTATGGAACCTCCTTTCCTATCGCCGTGCACCCACCTGCCCCACCCAACCAGTGTCACCCTAAGGCACAGCAGACCGCGAAGCGTGCCTCTGGCAAGGGTCTCCTCCCGTAGGTGTGGCCCGAAGGTGCGCCGCCAGCCCCGCGTATCGCTTCTGCCGCCATGCCTGTGACAAGAATTCTTCTCCATCACCCGCCTAACATTGCTTACCCCTGATTTACCTCAGCGGGCTGAAAGCATGATAGAGGTAGCCGGGTTATTCTTAATAAATCCATGAACAATCGATTTGGAACAGGATGAACAAGCCTTTTGACGTTCTGGTCGCCGGGGAGATCAACCCGGACCTGATCTTAAGTGGAAATATTGAACCAGCCTTCGGTCAGGTGGAAAAAATAATCGATGGCGCCGATTTGGAAATCGGGAGTTCCTCAGCCATATTTGCCTGCGGTGCCTCCAGACTTGGGTTGAAAGTCGCCTTTATCGGTGTGGTAGGAGATGATCTATTCGGGCATTTCATGCTGGATTCCATGAGAGAGAAAGGAGTCGATGTCTCACATGTCATCATTGACCAGACCCGGCAGACCGGTCTGAGCGTCATCCTCAATCGTTCAAGTGACCGGGCGATCCTTACCTATCCAGGCTGTATCGCCGCCTTGAGACCAGATGATATCGGGGATGACCTGTTAAAGTCCTTCCGCCACCTGCACGTAGCCAGTTACTTCCTGCAGACTGCTTTACAGCCTGGTCTGCCGGCGTTATTCCAGCGTGCGCGTGTTCTGGGCTTGACAACCTCATTGGATCCCAATTGGGACCCATCTGGAAAATGGCAAGGTTTTCCTGAATTGCTGCCCATGGTGGATATCTTCCTTCCAAATGAGAACGAAGCCCTGGCTCTGACTGGCGCATCCGGTGTGGATGGTGCCCTCCGCCAGTTGAGCTGGCTGAGCCGGACTGTAGCGGTAAAGCTTGGCAGGCAGGGTGGGAAAGCATGCCGGGGCGAAGAGTTCGTCCGATCTCCGGCTCCAATGGTACATGTGGCAGATACAATTGGTGCAGGTGATACCTTTGATGCCGGGTTCATTTATGCCGCCCTCAATGGATGGGAGTTATTACGTTGTTTGAAACTCGCAGTGGTTTGCGGTTCGCTGTCTACCAGAGCAGCCGGTGGTACCGCGGGGCAGCCCGCGATTGCGGAAGCCCTTTACGCGATGGATGGTTTATGAAGCCACTGAATGAAGTTGTTAAACGCATCATAGAACTACGGCAGCAGGGAAGGAAGATCACGCTGCTGGCTGTCTGTCCCAACTCCAGTGCCGTGCTGGAAGCGGCTGTCAGGGTTGCTGCTGCCAATAACGCCATTATGCTCTTTGCTGCCACCCTCAACCAGGTTGACTGTGACGGGGGTTATACAGGCTGGACGCCTGCCGGATTTACCGGTGCATTGCGGTCTTTCGCTGAAAAATATCACTGGGCGGGTCCACTTTACCCCTGCCTGGATCACGGTGGGCCGTGGTTGAAAGACATCCATACTCAAAAGGGTCTTTCATTTGAGGAGACAAATGCCGAAGTGAAAAAGAGCCTGGCGGCTTGCTTGGAAGCTGGCTATGCCCTCCTGCACATAGATACAACCGTAGATCGCACGTTGCCACTAGGAGAACCGCCGGCGATTGAAACTGTTGTTGCTCGCTGCGTGGACCTGATCTCTTATGCTGAATCCGAGCACCTCCGCTTGGGACTGCCGGAAGTTGCCTACGAAGTAGGATCTGATGAGGTTCACGGTGGTTTGGTGGACTTCGACCGTTTCAATATCTTCCTGCGGATGCTTAAATATGGACTTGAGAATCGGGGACTTGCAAGTATCTGGCCAGCTTTCCTTGTCACGCAGGTTGGTACGGACCTGGACACTACACAATTCGATGCGCTGGCAGCCAGGCGGCTTTATGAGACCGTCATGCCGATGGGGAGCCTGATCAAAGGTCATTATACTGATTGGGTGGAAAATCCTGCTGATTATCCATCCACAGGCATGGGCGGTGCCAATGTCGGACCTGAGTTTACTTCGGAAGAATTTGATGCTCTGAAGGATCTGGAGTCTAAGGAGCGGATTTTGTGCCGAAATCACCCCGGCTTTCAACCCTCATGTTTTATGGATGCCTTAAGGGCTGCTGTAGTCGACTCGGGGCGCTGGAAGAAGTGGCTCCATCCGAATGAACGGGACACGGACTTTTCAGCGCTTATTCACTTAAGGCAGGATTGGCTGCTTCGGACCGGGGCAAGATATATTTGGGCGGAGCCGGTTGTACTCGAGAGGCGGCAGAAGCTTTACCGCAATGTTTCTGAGGTAATACCTGATCCCCATCAATATGTACTCGAACGCATCAGCCGCCTCATTGACAGGTATATTAAGACTTTTAATTTAGTCGACTCGCTAAACCTCTTCGGTTAAATACCAATATTCCACTGCAAGGATAGCAATTAATAATAAAGCAAGGTGGCTGAGATAGCCTCCATGCTTATATGTTCGGATTTCATTTCGCGTAATCCACCGCCCTCGTCTCGCGGATCACAGTCACCCGGATCTGTCCAGGGTATTGCATGGTCTCTTCGATTTTTTTGGAAATGTCACGGGCAAGGCGGGTGGCAGCCAGGTCGTCGATCTCCTCGGGTTTAACGATGATGCGGACTTCACGCCCGGCTTGAATGGCGAACGCCTGGTTCACCCCCTCGAAAGACATGGACATCTCTTCAAGGGTGCGGATGCGCTTGATGTAGGCTTCCAGGTCTTCCCGGCGGGCACCCGGACGTGCACCCGAGATGGCATCAGCAGCCTCAGCGATGACCGCCTCGACACTTTCCTGCTCCGCTTCATGATGGTGGGATGCGATGGCATTGACGACTTGCGGGTTGACTCCATAACGCTTGCAGTATTCCGCACCCAGTATGGCGTGTGTGCCTTCCTGGTTGTGGTCCATGGCTTTGCCAATGTCATGCAGGAACCCGCTCAGCTTGGCGTTCTCCACGTTCGCGCCCAGTTCAGCTGCCAAAATGCCGGCCAGTTTCGATACTTCGACCGCGTGTGCCAGCTGGTTTTGCCCGTAAGATGTACGGAATTTCAAACGACCTATCATTCGCAAAACTTCCGGGTGTAAACCGGTGACGGCGGCATCGAAAGCAGCCTGTTCGCCGGCTTCTGCCATAACCTTTTCCACTGCTTTTGTCTCTTCGTCGAGGATCTTCTCGATATGCGCGGGATGGATGCGGCCATCCACCGTCAGGCGGGTAAGTGCCCGTCGGGCAATTTCCCGGCGTACAGAGTCGAAGCAGGAAATGGTCACGGCTTCTGGAGTGTCATCCACGATTACATCTACCCCGGCTGCCTGTTCAAAAGCCCGGATGTTGCGTCCATTTCTGCCTACAATGCGCCCTTTCATCTCCTCATTTGGTAGTGGTACGACCGAGGAGGTCACCTCGGCTACATGTTCTGAAGCCACACGCTGAATGGCATCGGCAATGAGGTGCCGGGCGCGTTTTTCCCCCTCCTCACGGGCTTCAGCTTCGATCTGGCGGATAATGCGTGCCATGTCTCCGCGGGCTTCTTTTTCAACCTCAGCGATGAGGAGTTCGCGGGCTTGCGCATTTGTCATTTGCGAGATCTCCTGCAACTTTTCAATCTGTGTATCGTACATTTTTTCGACATCGTTCGCGCGCTTGTCGATGGTGCTCTGGCGTTTATTGAGAACCTGTTCGCGCTGCTCCAATCGTTCCAGCCGGGTGTCGAATTCTGCACGCCGTTTTTGGATTCGATCTTCCTCACGGTTGAGTTCGGCTCGACGCTGGGTGACATCGGTTTCGGCAGACTGAACAACCTTGAGAGCGTTATCACGGGCTTGGATTTCGATCAGGCGTGCCTGTTCGCTCGCACCCTTGAGAATGCTGTCCGCTTTTTCCTTTTCTTTCTGTAATACGCGTTCACTCAGGTAACGGCTGATGAAATAACCGATAACCAATCCCATGAGTAGGGCAAATCCTGTTATTAAAAACGTTTGTGGGTTCATATGTTTTCCTCATTAATGGAATGATCCCCGCTTATACCTGGATGAATATCTCCCCATAGCCGGTTGAGAAGCGGGGTAATTGTAGAATAAGAAAATCCGCGGCGTGCAAGGAATCCGCCCAGTCTCCGGCGGAAATCAGGCCAATCCAGGCTGGTCATTTTTTGAGCTTGCCGGCTCCCAGCTTGATAAGCCAGGATTTCGTCATCCATATTCTCATCCAATGCTCCCTGGATGACTTCATCGGATAAACCCTTTTGCCTGAGCTCCATTAACAATGCCCGCCGGCTGCGCGGTCGGAATGTATTGCGATTCTCCACCCACGTGTTGGCAAATTGTGTGTCGCTTGCGTATCCATTCCGCACAAGACGTTCAAGGGTCGACTCGCTGACCTCCTCTGGGACCTTGTGCTTGCGCAGGTTCTTCCGTATTTCTTCCAGGGAACGTGGGCGGTAACTGAGAAATTTCAGTGCCTGCTGGTAGGCTGTTTCCTGGGAATCCTCGACCTGAAGAGTGGAGATCTTTTCTTCCGTAAGTGTTTGACCGACCTGCAGCCAGGCAGCAACTATGCGGGTCAGTCCAAAGGCGAACTCGCCATCCACATGAATGTTCACCCGTTGAGGGTTGTTCTTTTGCGCCTCGATCGCAGTAATCTTTCTCATCCTAAATAGCACACAGCCGTAGACCTGCCTGGCGGCCACGGCTGTGTAATGGTTCCTATACTTGGAGATGCCTATCCCCAAACCGAATTACTGTTGGGTGTGGTGATGTAGGCAAAAGCGAGTGACTGGTTAGATCACTGCGGGGGCACTTGATCGTGCGTTGAAGATATGATCTCTATTCTTCTATTGGTCCGTCCTGACCTTGGCACATTAACGTCCACCATGATCCTCATATTTATTAGGTGGACTTCCAAACAAAACTCCAGTTAGACAGGATGACGTACGTACCCTAAAAGTTTCCAAGAAATCTATTTACAAGCCATGACCGCATTGAAAAAAGCGGCAGAAATTCAACTTACAACAAATCCATAGCGGATTTTCATTATTATACATGAAAATACTCCAAACATCTAAAGTTAAGCTGGTCGATTTGAAGATCCAATATAAGAAAAACAATAACAACTCAGACCAGCGTCACCCTACCTGCCCACCCTGTCACCCTGCCTGCCCTGGCGTTTTTCCCTGGCACCGCCCGCTACATCGTCCTGGTGCTTTTTCGGGAGGGCAGGTGTGTCGGGGAGGCGCAGCCGACCGCGCAGCGCCGCCCTCGCCCCGCTTGACGGGGTGCTTATGGCAAGGGTCTCCTCCCGTAGGTGCGGTCCGGAGGTGCGCCGCCAGACCCGCGTATCGCTTCTACCCGCATGCTTGTTGCAAGGGTCTCCTCCAGACCCGTAGGTCTCCATCCTCCCGTCTACCTGATCCCTGCTTACCAATCTCCAATATCGAATATCGCCTCCCCGATTCCCAATTACCCAATCCTCGATTACCTGATTACCATTCTACAATATCGAATATCACCTCCCCAATCCCCAATTACCTGATCCCTGATTACTTCAATCCTGCCACTCCAGTTCGTATTCCCCGATGTGGACGGTGCTGCCTTCTTTTATCCCTGCTTCATGAAGGGCTTCATCAACCCCCAATTTTTCGATGATTTTCTGAAAGCGGCGCACCGAGGCGTCATGGTCCCAGTAGGTCATTGCGGCAGCCCTTTCGATGGCTTTGCCGCTTAAACGCCAGCCACCGTCATCTTCACGGCTGATCTTGAAATCACGAGGATCTGCCTCTGGTCGATATACGGGCATTGAGACGCTTTCTTCGATGGTTGGTGTTTCAGCCAATTTCCCCGCAGCTTTAAGGAGCAGTTGCTTAACGCCCTCCCGGGTTAATGCGGAAATGCACATCACCTCGAAACCACGTTTCTTCATTTCCTTTTGGATCTTCGGCCAGAGTGCCTGAACCTCAACCTGGTCGATCTTGTTCAGGACGACGAACTGTGGTTTTTGAGCCAGGTTGGGATCAAACAGAGCCAATTCCGTGTTGATCTGGTTGAAGTCTGCCAAAGGGTCGGATGAAAGACCGTCGAGCAGATGAATCAAGATCCGTGTTCGCTGGACGTGACGCAGGAAGTCGTGCCCAAGTCCTGCACCTTCGTGCGCACCTTCGATCAGACCGGGGATGTCAGCAAGCACAACCGTGGTGTGATCATCTATATTTGCCACGCCCAGGTTGGGTTCGATGGTCGTGAAGGGATAGGGGGCGATCTTGGGCTGGGCATTCGTCAACGCTGATAACAGCGTGGATTTTCCCGCATTGGGAACGCCGATGATGCCAATATCCGCGATCAGTTTGAGCTCCAACCGCAGGTTCTTTTCCTCGCCCGGTTCCCCTTTTTCCGCGATGCGCGGCACCTGGCGGCGGGAGCTTTTAAAATGTGTATTACCGCGCCCGCCGCGTCCGCCCTTGCAAATGGTCAGTTGTTGACCGGGTTGGGTCAGGTCACCCAGGATCTCTCTATTGGTGTCATCATAAACCACTGTTCCTGGTGGGATATGGATGATCAGGGTATCAGCAGATTTTCCGGATTTATTGTTGCCGCCCCCGGGCTTGCCGTCATTTGCAGAATAGCGGGCATTGTGCCTGAAAGACGAGAGGGTATTGAGGCTGGATTTTACTTCAAGGATAACATCGCCACCTTTGCCGCCATCACCGCCATCCGGTCCGCCGCGAGGGACATATTTCTCGCGCCGGAAATGGATGGCTCCATCTCCTCCCTTGCCTGAACGGACATAAATGACAGTTTCATCGATAAACATAGGTAATTGTAAATTCGGCATTCATGGGTGAGATGGTTGGGTAGACTGCCTGCACACAAAACGCCCCGGGATCATTTTCTTTTTCCGAATTTCGCCTTCAATAGTTCTGCCAGGGTGGGTTGGCCGATTTCCTGCAATTCATAGCGCACCCGCTGGGACGGTATCTTGATATTGACGATACGGGAAAGGTCAATCGGTGTCCCAATGATTACCATGTCCACGGCAGAGCGGTTGATGGTCTCCTCGAGGTCCTTGATCTGCGCCTGGCCATATCCCATGGCAGGCAGGATCGGACCGGTCTTTGGATATTTCTTGTAGGTCGCTGCGATGGACTTGACCGCGAACGGGCGTGGGTCAACTATTTCGAGCGCACCGAAGCGGCGGGCAGCCACATAGCCGGCGCCGTAAGCCATCTCGCCGTGTGTCAGGGTTGGGCCATCCTCTATGACCAGGACCCGTTTTCCCTGGATGGCGGATGGATCTTCCACGAACAGCGGGGAGGCAGCTTCGATCACGATCGCTTTCGGATTGATCTTCCGCAGGTTCTCGCGCACCAAAATAACGTTCTCTGGATTGGCAGTGTCCACCTTGTTGATGACGAACACATCCGCGGTGCGGGCATTGGTCTCACCCGGGTAGTAGGTCAACTCATGACCCGGACGGTGTGGATCAGCGACGACGATCTGCAGGTCCGAGACATAGAAGGGGAAGTCATTGTTTCCGCCGTCCCACAGGATGATATCCGCTTCCTTTTCTGCCTGGCGCAGGATCGCTTCGTAATCTACTCCAGCGTAGACGATTACGCCATTGTCGATGTGAGGCTCATACTCTTCGCGTTCCTCTATCGTGCACTCATGCTTGTCGAGGTCTTTGTAATCAGCGAAGCGCTGGACGGCTTGCTTGACCAGGTTACCATACGGCATGGGGTGGCGGATGGCTGCAACCTTATGACCCAGCTCGCGCAGGATGAGCGAGACACGCCGGGTGGTCTGACTCTTGCCAGAGCCGGTACGCACCGCACAAACTGATATGACCGGTTTGGTTGACTTTATCTGGGTGGTCTTGGTACCCATAAGATGAAAGTCCGCCCCCGCGGCATTGACCAGGCAGGCCTTATGCATCACGTATTCGTGTGGCACATCCGAGTACGCGAAGACCACCTGGTCCACCTTCAGATCCTTGATCAGGCGCAGCAGCTCCTCTTCTGCGTAGATCGGAATACCCTTTGGGTACATATCTCCGGAAAGCTCTTTTGGATACGTACGACCTTCGATATCGGGGATCTGGGTGGCGGTAAAACCGACGACCTCGTAATCCTTGTTGCCTCGAAAGAACGTGTTGAAATTGTGGAAGTCGCGCCCGGCGGCGCCCATGATGAGGGTACGGATTGGGGACATTCAGGGTTCTCCTTGATACATAAGATTCTCAGCAGAGTTGGATCACATGATTTCCGGGGCTGTGATACTTAAAAGAGTTAAAGCATTTTCCAGGGTTTGTTTGGCGGCTGCCACCAGTTGCAGCCGGGTGTTCCTGATGGCTTCAGAATCTGCCAGCAGGACCGGGACAGCGTGATAGAAACTGTGGAAAGCGTTTGCCAGTTCATAGGTGTAATTGGCGATGACCAGCGGGCGGTATTCCTGCGCAGCCTGCTGGACTGTGGCAGGGAAACGTGAGATCAGATCGATCAACCGGATCTCATGTGAGGTCAATTCGTGGTTGAACCCGCCGTCACCAGGACTTTCAAACGATCGAATGCCTGATTTGCGCAGGATGCCGGCAGCCCGCACATGTGCATTCTGGATATAAGGACCGGTATGACCATCAAAATTTAGGGCATTGTCAATGTCGAAAACGATATCCTTATTGTTATCGACCGAAAGCATGGCAAATGCCAGCGCTCCCAGCCCAACCTGTTGGGCGATGGCTGCACGCTGGTCATCCGGCATTTCAGGATTTTTAACTGCGATCTCAGCCAGAACCCGCCGTATGGCTTCATCCATCACATCTTTGAACAGGACCAGCCGCCCGCGCCGGGCAGACATGGCGCCATCCGGCAGGCTGACGAAGCCGTAACCGAGATGGTGGCACTTTTCAGCCTGGGGGAACCCCCAGAGCTTCAGGATGGCGAAAGCCTGTTGCAGGTGCAGGGATTGGCGCATGTCGACCACGTAAACGGATCGGTCTACATGGTATTTTTCAAATTTGATCTTGGCAAGAGCCAGGTCTTTGGTCAGGTAGAGGGTTGTTCCATCATTGCGCAGGATGATGTTGGTGCGGTATTTTTCCTTGCTCAAGCCCAGTTTCTCATCAATTTTAATAATGACCGCGCCTCCCTGCGGGCGTTCATCATCAGCAATACCCAGCGTGAGCAGCTCCTTGACGATCTCCTTGGCAGGTTCGTCCACTTCGCTCTCGAAGAACCAGACATCCATCTGGATACCCAGCATTGCCAATATATCCCGGAATTCTTCCAGGCTCCACTCCCGGGTTTTCCGCCAGAGCGCAAGGACTTCGGGATCACCCGCGTCCCACTTCTGGTACAGCTCGCGGCGCTCGGCGTCGCAGGCTTCCCGTTTCTCTTTTTCTTCTGGCGTCTCGTTGTCCTTCTCCGCCAGCAGCTCTGTGCCTTCGATGTACAGCTTGAGCAGCCATTGGCCGCGCGCATGGATCCCTTCGGGTTCCTGGTTGCGGTAAAACTTGTGGTACATCCAGACCACGGTCATTACACCCAGGCCGATATCTCCCGGGTATGTGGCGCGGATGGTAGGAAATCCCGCGAATTCGACTATCCGCGCAAGCACTTCACCAAGTATGGCATTGCGGTAATGACCGATGTGGAATGAGTGATGCGTATTTGGCTGGGCGTATTCAACCATCAATCGCTCGGTTTTGGAGTCACCCCGGCCAAAATCCTTGCCCTGAGCCAGGACAGTGTCGACCACCCGCCTGGCATAATCTCCCGTCGAAAAATACAGGTTCAGATAGCCTTTGATCGCCTCGATGCGGCTGATGCCTTCCAGCGATCCAATATGTATCCTGACCTGCTCGGCGATCTCATGGGCTCGCTGAGGGACAGGCTTACCTGCCTGCCTGCCCGTGCGGGCTTCGTTGGCAGCCGCCTGGAAGAAGGACGTGGAGATCCCCCATTCGCCGCTGAAAGGGATGGGAACCCAATTGAGCTCGTTGAGTAAAATGTCGTTTTCCGCACAGAAAGTGCGGACCTTCTCTTCAATGGTCTGTAGTTCGCGCTCAAACATGGCTCACCAGTATCGGACAGATTGCGAGGAAGGATTATAACATGTGGCTATTTCCATCATAGAGTTTCACCCTGCCTGCCCCCGCCTCAGCTTATGTCATTCTGCTTGTCCTGGCGGTTTTTGTCAGGGAGCGAAGCGAAGAATCTCCTCCAACTGCCGCGCCTCACCCTCATCCAGCCTCCTCTGCGCCAGCGCCTGTACGCTTGCACGCAAAGTTAGCCCGCTTTTTGTCCTTTCTGATATGGAATTTTTGCGCTCCAAATTATAGCCGCAATGGACGACGCCGCTGCAAAGAAGCATAACTCGATTAATGATGCGCCCATTGCAAAAAACAAAAAAATTCCATAACCAACGGGAACAACAGACAAAGACAATCCTAACCAAGAAGAAACTGGTTCTGGCGAAGATGTAGTGGATTGAAATTTCATTAACCAGCGCTTTCTCATAAGCCAGGGATAACTGATCGAGAATATGGAGAGAGCGATTACCATAATGCGTGAGATGGGCAACAATTCAACAAGATAACCAACTGGAATATCGAAATAATTTATCAACATTCCGATTATCACAAACAACAACGGAAGAACCATAATATACAATACAAGGACAAATCTATTTGGTGGCTTTGCTTCTACAACCTTTTCTAGTTCTTGTGTTTCTGTAATTGAGAATACTTTATCTAATTGTCCGCCTATTATGATACTGACTTTAGAGCCTATCCACCGCCCAATGAAATAAAGAGCCAATGCTCCGACGATGAACCCAATTATGTCTGCTTGTTTAAGCATGTATGCAATTCTTGCGCCTAAAAATCCCCCAATAATTATTCCGAAATAACGACCAAGATAAAGTCCAATGAATTTCACTGCAAATTCTTTGTTGTGGGACTTTTTATGGAAAACCCATGTAACAAAGCCTACAAGCCCACCTTTCCAAAGCAATAGAATTGCTATGGCAATGACTACAACCTTGTCAGTTATTCTCAGAGAGGAGAGAGCAAAAGCAACTACTCCAACTACAAAAAATGTGAGGTTGGTCAAACCCGACAGGAGGGTGTAATACAAAAGTGGCGATATTGCTTTTCTTTCACTCTGCATGAAGTATCCTTCGGATTTGGAATAACGGACACGGCTTGCATCACCGGTGGAGCGAATTTGCATAGCCACTTGATATTATGATACAAAACTAAGTAAACCTCGCCAATTTTCGGGACGCCTTAGCCCCGTCCAGTGAACGTTTTATTGGGCTGTTCTTTCTAATGCTCTAAGTATATAAACCTACCACCAAGTGGTAATGGGCCTGTGCCATATACATATTTATCACAAAATCTGACCAGTCCCTAACAGTAAAAGTGTTTAGAGTGACGGGAACCCTGATGTGGCTGGGCCTCCTGCCTTGCCGCGTACTCGACCGCAGGTCTCCATCCTCCCATCTCCCCAATCCCCGAGTACCTGATACCTGATTACCTAGTCCTCGATTCCCTGGTGTCCTTTGTGGTGAATATCTGGTTGCCGCTGAGAGCCGCCCTAGGAGACCTTCTCGAACCTTTCACCGGGAGTACCACAAACCGGGCATTTCCCGCTAAAGGGACCCTCGTGGGTATACCCGCAGACAGGGCAGACGTAATAATCCAACTCCGGCAAGCCCTTTGCCAGGTTCTCCAGGGCATTGCGGTACAGTGCCTCGTGAATTTTTTCGACCTCATATGCCCACTTGAAGGAGGTCAACGCCTTCTTTACCTGTTCCTGTTCGGCGTCGGCTATGAATTCCGGGTACATGGTCACGACCTCGTAGTTCTCGCCAGCAATGGCTGTCTGGAGGTTCTCTGCAGTCGATTGGACCATGCCCAGGGCGCGCAGGTGGTTGTGGGCATGCACGGTTTCAGCCGCGGCGGCAGCCCGGAATAGTTTGGCAGCCTGGCGGTGTCCTTCTTCATCCGCCTTCTTGGCAAAAGCCAGGTAGCGGCGGTTGGCTTGTGATTCGCCCGCAAAAGCAGCCTTCAGATCATCATCGGTTTTTGACATGTGTCACTCCTTGTATATTAATTTATCTTATGATGGATTTCACTCCAGTAAGATCATACTTTTATTATACTGTTTTCTTTGACGGTTCTACTGGTGTGGCTGTATCTCCAAACCCACCTTTCACCCCCCCCTGTCACCCTGAGGCGCAGCCGAAGGGTCTCCTCCAGACCCTCCGGTCTCCATCCTCCCGCCTCCCTGATCCCCGATTACCAGATCCCTGATTACCTGATCGCCAATTAAAAGCAAAAAGCGGGAGCGATCCATGCTCCCGCTTGAAGACAAGAAGGATCAATGTATAGGACTATTCCGACTTCTTTTCGATGGCTGCCAGGCGTTTCATCAAACGACCCTTGCGGCGGGCAGCATTTCTTTTGTGAAGCGTGCCTTTCTGGGCAGACTGGTCAAGCTGGCTGACGGCTTCCATTGTTGCCGCGCGGGCTTCTTCTGTATTTCCTGATTCAAGGGCAAGGCGGGCTTTCTTGACCGAAGTGCGGGCTGCCCCTCGAAAAATGCGGTTTCGCACCCGACGCTTCTCATTTTGCCTGTTGCGTTTAATTTGTGACTTGATGTTAGCCAAATGTGTTCCTCCAGAATAACATTCCAATGATACGGGGCGTTATTTTACATGATGGATGGGATTTTGTCCAGCCTGATATTGATCGCATTACCGCTCAACATATATGCAATCCAATGAGATCCTGGATTTCCCATCTGGCTGGGTCTCCTGGCCCTCCTTTCCCTCCTCCCCAATCCCTGATTACCCTCTATTGCGTTGCTGTCACCGTCGGAGTTGGAGTTCAGGGTGAACCGGTGGGTGTAATCGTAGGCAGCGGGGATGGTGAAGGTTTTACCAGGTTGACTCTTATGATCAGCAGCTGCCCGACGAAGATGGCATTCGGGTCTTCGAGTTTGTTCTCTTCCACGATGGATTCAACCGTGCTGTTGAACCTGCTGGCTATGCCCGCCAGCGAATCCCCGACTTGCACATAATACTCCACCTTGGTGCCGCTCGGCAGGTCCGGCGGGATGGGGGTCTCGGTTGGCAGCTGCATGCCCGGATTGGGGACATCGATCTCCTGTCCAACGTTCACGATCAAGGTCTTTCGGTCGATTATTGGATTGAGCAGCAGCAGCAGCAGGATGCCGTCATCACCCAGGTTGAATTTCTCGGCGATGACCGCTAGGGAATCTCCTTCCTGGACGATGTATTTAAACGGCGCCGACGGCGTCGAGGTTGGAGTAATGGTAGCGGTCGGCGTAATGGTCGCTGTATTGGTCGGGATGGGTGTCATCGTGGGGGTGAACGTCATGGTGGGAGTCGGTGTATCCGTTGCGAACAGGCTGATATGCGGCTTGTTCGGACCCGTCAACCACACTACCAGCAGTATGATGCCAACGAAGATGAGCAGCGCTGCCAGACCCCAGATGATGAAAGGACCTGTCTGCTGGCGTTTACGGTAGGATTTGATCACGCTCTTGGCGTTCTTGTCGCTCATAGTATTTTCCTTCGGTCAGGCAAAAAAGGGGTATCCAGGTGTTTCCCACCCCATGATAACCTGTATCAATTCTACCTGAACTTTGGATATTTAGCGAGTGCCGCAAAAGTACCTGCCGGATGTGTCAGTGGTGCCGGAGCTGGTGTTCCAGGAACTGGCCTGTATAGGAAGCCTGCACCTGGCATAGCTCCTCGGGGGTCCCTTGCGCAACCAGCCGGCCGCCTCCATCGCCGCCCTCGGGACCCAGGTCAATGATCCAATCGGCGGTTTTGATGATATCCGGATTGTGTTCGATGATCAGCACCGAGTTCCCCGCATCCACCAGCCGCTGTAACACCTCGATCAATTTGTGCACATCCGCCGCATGCAGCCCGACCGAGGGTTCGTCAAGCACGTACAGGGTCCGCCCCGTGGCGCGCTTCGATAGTTCCTTTGCCAGCTTTACCCGCTGGGCTTCACCTCCCGAGAGCGTCGGGGCGGGCTGCCCGATGCGGATATATCCCAGCCCTACTTCCGTCAGCGTCTGCAGCTTGTTGATCATGGATGGATGGGCGGAGAATTCCGCCTGGGCATGTTCGACCGTCATATCCAAAATATCTGCTATATTGTTGCCCTTGAAACGCACCTGCAGGGTCTCGCGGTTGAAACGCGTGCCGCGGCATACGTCACAGGGGACATACACATCCGGCAGGAACTGCATCTCGATCCGCAATTGCCCCTGGCCCTGGCAGGCTTCGCAGCGGCCGCCATGGACATTGAACGAAAATCTTCCCGGCTTGTAGCCGCGCACCTTGCTCTCGGGCATTCCCGCAAACAGCTTGCGCATCTCGTCGAACAGGCTGGTGTACGTGCCGGGGTTGGAGCGGGGTGTCCTGCCGATGGGCGACTGGTCGATGTTGATGATCTTGTCGATGTGTTCCATTCCATCTATGCGCTCGTGCTCGCCGGGCATGGTATGCGCCCCGTGTATATTTTGCGCCAGGGCACGATACAGCACATCCACCATCAGGGTGGATTTGCCCGATCCCGAGACGCCGGTGATGCACACCAGCTTGCCCAGGGGGATGTCAACGGTCAGCTCCTTGAGATTATTGGCACAGGCTCCAATCACAGTTAAGTGTTTTCCATTGCCCTGCCGGCGCTTCTTCGGGACCGGGATCTGTTTGCGCCCCGAAAGATACGCACCGGTAAGCGACTTGGGGTGCGCCAGGATATCCTGCGGAGTCCCCTCGGCCACGATCTCGCCGCCGTGTTCTCCAGCAGCCGGACCGAGATCGACGATCCAATCCGCAGTCCGGATGGTCTCGTCGTCGTGTTCCACCACCAGCACGGTGTTGCCCAGGTCGCGTAACCCCCTCAGGGTATTCAGCAGCCGCCCGTTATCGCGCGGGTGCAGTCCTATCGAGGGTTCGTCCAGCACATACAGCACACCTACCAGGTGCGAGCCGACCTGGGTTGCCAGGCGGATGCGCTGGGCTTCGCCGCCGGAGAGGCTGCCCGCCGATCGGTTGAGGGTCAGGTAATCCAGGCCCACGTTCACCAGGAAACCCAGCCGGGAGAGGATCTCTTTCAGGATGCGTTCGGCGATTGCCTGCTGCCTGGGTGTGAGAGGCGTTTTGCGTCCGGATAACTGCTTGATCCATTTAAGCAGGCGCACCACCGGCCAGCGAGTGACCTCGACAATGTTCTCGTTATTCACCGTCACAGCCAGGGCTTCAGGACGCAGCCGCTCGCCTTTGCAGGCGGGACAGGGGCGGTCAGACATGAACTCGGAGATCTTGGTGCGGATGTACTCCGAGTTGGTCTCACGAAAGCGGCGTTCCAGGTTGCCGATCACTCCTTCGAAGGCACGATTGAACTTGAACTCGTTGCCGTTGGTGTTGCGATAGGTCATCTGGATTTCTTTGCCGCGGCTGCCATGCAGGAGGATGTCTATTTTTTCTGGTGAAAGTGACCTGACCGGGGCGTTCAGGTCGATCTTGTAATGCGCTGCCGCAGCCTCCAGACCTTGCCAGTAATACCCCCCCTCCTCCCGCGGTCCCGACCATTCCATGGATACGATCGCACCGTCGTTGAGCGAGCGCTCCGGATCCGGGATGATGCGTTCGGGATCGATCTCCAGCTTATTGCCCAATCCCTGGCACTCCGGGCAAGCGCCGTGGGGAGTATTGAACGAGAATGTACGCGGCTCGATTTCCGGGATGCTGATGCCGTGCTCGGCGCAGGAGAGGTGTTCCGAGAAATGCAGGTCGCTGCCCCCACCTGGGCTGCCTTTTTCGGCGAGGGCATGCACGGTTACGTACCCATCGCCGAACTTGAGCGCGGTCTCGACCGAGTCGGTCAGGCGGGTGCGGGCAGCTTTTTGCTCTTCAGCCTTTTCAGGATGGGCGATGACCAGGCGGTCCACCACGGCTTCGATGGTGTGTATCTTGTAGCGGTCGAGGCTGAGCTCCTCATCCAGGTCGTGGATCTCGCCATCCACCCGCACCCGCACGAAGCCGGCTTTGCGCACCTCTTCGAAGACAGCCTGGTAGGTGCCCTTGCGCCCGCGCACGACCGGCGCCAGCAGCAGGATCCTGCTCTCGACGGGCAGGGTTTCGATGGCGTCCACTATCTCCTGGGCTGACTGTTTGACCACCTCCCTCCTGCAGACCGGGCAGTGCGGGATGCCGGTGCGGGCAAAGAGCAGCCGCAGGTAATCGTAGATCTCGGTCACCGTGCCCACCGTCGAGCGCGGGTTGTGGGAGGTCCCTTTCTGGTCGATGGAAACCGCCGGTGAGAGTCCCTCGATGTAATCGACATCCGGCTTGTCCATCTGGCCCAGGAACTGGCGGGCATAGGCGGAAAGGGATTCGACATAGCGGCGCTGACCCTCGGCGAAGATGGTGTCGAATGCCAGCGATGACTTCCCCGACCCGGATAGACCGGTGATCACCACCAGTTTATTGCGGGGAATCTCGACCGTGATGTTCTTGAGGTTGTGTTCGCGGGCGCCCACCACGCGGATCACATTTGCGGTCATAACGCTCCCATCACTTTCAATGATTGCACCAATGGTTCATTATTCATCGTACCGGTTCACAGGCAAAACGCTATTATACCAGCCCGGATTTTACACTCTTCTTTAACACTGGCGGTGTAAAAGCCGATCAGAACCCATCATCGTGCGATTTGAATCGCGACAAATCGGAGCGGCTTGGTCAGGCTGGCGGAAACGAAACATTTTTTAATTGCTGGTTTTTCACAAAAAATTGCCATTTACAACGAGTAAAATAAATCGGATAAAACCATTCGTATTAGCCGAAACGAATAACAGCCTCTTGAAATTACGGCATCCGCCAGGGGTCGCATGGCTGCGCTCGGGGATAAAGAGGGCAGGCACGCATGGCATCTGCCAGGTAAGAAAGCGGAAGAGAGAGAATTACCCATTGCCGGTATTGTAGTACATATGTTCTGTTTATGCAAGAGGGGAAATGGGGAAAACGCAGGTACGAAGGTGCGTTGCACTTTCCAGGTGCGATGCACCGGTCACCCCTACGCGTGCACACCTACGGCTGTGTGTGGGGAAAACTCGTTCGATGGTGTGGCTCTGATAGCGCTTCAAGGCAGCTTCCAGCAAGTCGGTGACTAAGGTAGGCACTGGCTGCGCTGGAACATGCAAATCCGGAATTGACGGTTGTACTCAAGCAGATTTACTTCAATGCAGAAAAGGGCAAGACCAAACGATTTTGATTGACCGGTTTTTTGGGTTGTACGGACATTGCATTGTCTCCGCGATTTTGCTATACTGATTTCAGTGTATCTTCCCCTTATAACCGATTGCAGTCTAATGCCTGTATTGATTTCGGCGATTAGACCACGGAGGTATGTAAGCTGTTGAGCCGCCAAACGGCGGCTGAGCACTTAGTTGGACGGCGATATACCAGACTTGTCCTCCTGTAGATCAGGAGAAATTTAGCGGAGGAAAACATGCCTGAAAAGCAGCCTGAAGGCTTCATTCGATTTGTGCGGCGGGACGCGGCAGAGCATTACCTGTCTGTGGCCTTGCTCAGCTTCGCAGTCTCTGTTAGCCTGACAAGGCTTTTTCTCTCACTGACGGGCTATCCCCAGATAGGCGGGGGTGAGTTGCATTTCGCCCATGCCCTGTGGGGGGGACTGTTGCTTTTCGCGGCAGCATTGCTTCCCCTGATAATCGCCAACCGGTGGGTGTACACCGCGACTGCGCTATTAGGTGGCATAGGCATTGGGTTGTTCATCGACGAGGTTGGCAAGTTCATCACGCAACGCAATGATTATTTCTACCCAGCTGCCGCACCGATCATCTACACATTCTTCCTTCTTACAATCTTGCTATTCCTGAATATGCGCCGTTTCGCGGACACGAATCCCCACGCCGAACTCCATAGAGCCTTGGGGCAGATTCAGGAGCTGCTTGTTCGCTCTCTCAAGCCTCAGGAGCGAAGATTGCTTGAATCACGGTTAGACCACATAGTTACGGACTCTACTTCAAAAAGGCATGTCGATTTGGCTCACACTCTTCTGAAGTTCGTCGAAGAGGATGCGCTTTCATCTTCGCCAACCCCATCCAGGTCTCGGCCGTGGACGAGCCGGCTGGCAAGAAAGTCAATCGTGCACTTGGTCTCGGAAGAACCTCTGCGTATTTCGCTCATCGTTGGAATATCGGCCATTGGGCTGCTGACGTTGAAGAATCCTATCCAAGTACTGCTCGCAGAATGGCTGCCACCCGTGGTCGACAATTTTCTTCAGAACCTTTACGCTGGTCGCCAAATCGACGCCGCAACCGCGCCGTTATGGTTCGGAATCAGGCTGGCTCTTGAGTTGGTTGTGGGCAATCTTCTCCTGGTATCTGCTGGTCTCTTGGTGGTCAGGCGCACAAGACAAGGAGCCGCGCTGGCATACGTGGCATTGCTTCTGTCACTAACCACGGTAAACTTGCTCCTGTTCTACTTCGAGCAGTTCTCGACAACCATCACCACTTTGATTCAGTTCATCCTGTTCTTGGGGATCGTCTACTATCAGCGCCGCCTGTCAAAACGCTGAAGCCAACCCGGCCACGCGCGCACACCTACGGCTGTGTGTGGGGAAAACCATTTTCACCGTAGGGGCGGGGTCTCCCCGACCGGCACACCCCCACGCGTGTGGGGAAAACGCTAAAAATATTATTTTAAATCATTTACAATTGTTGCCAACAATTGTAAAGTATAGTTATCAACAGAACCCTGCCTGACCGAAGTCTGACGTTATGCGTCAGATGCATATGTAGGTCAGGTGGGTTTATTATTTCGAAAATCTGATTACGAGATTAAACCAAACTGCCCCAGGTGAGCCCCAGGGTAGTTCCTTGTTATATATGGATAAGGCTACTTCTTCTTGTCACTTTGGTGCTTGGTCTTATCAACCAGCACAAAGCCTTGACCTGGCCTGGGAGTAGGCGGTAAGGTTTCGCCCTTGGTTACTGTTACTTCCACACCAGTGTCGCCTCCACGCTGACCAACAATACCGTACTGGCCCGAAACAGGAGCCTTTTCTCCCGGTTTGAGGACAGGGCTTTTTGCTTTGCTCATTTTTATCACCTCCTTTGGTCAATTCGACCAGTTTACTAATCGTTTGCGACACTCATCACGTGGCAAGTGCGCACCCGCTACGAGTATTTTCTGAAGCACATCAGCAGCCTGCTTAGGGGTAAGCACGTGTAAACGGACCAATTCATCTAACAACCAGAGAACACCATGAACAGATAATCCATTTCCTTTGGCTAATTCGACAAGCCGCGAATCCCCTGTCAATAAAGTAGCATCAAGAGATTTCGCCAATAGGAACGAGGCGAGATCAATAACAGAAAGGTTTCGATGAAAGAGTCTCAACTGCGTCAACTCAATTACCTGATTGGCCGACAGTTCCTGCAAAACAAGGCCGAGTACTTGCAGTGATTGCCAGCGTGGTCTTATCAATTCTCTTGTGGCTAAATCAGGGATCAGGAAGTTATAAGGCAGACGGAATACATCGGACAGAATGCCGCCATTATCCAGGTCAATCCAGATATTGGTATCAGTGACCAGCACTAACTGAGACGTCATCTGATTGTAATATCTCTGTCATCCAATGCTTCTGTAAAGGCGCGCCTAGTAGGTCCTGAGCCTTAGAACGCGAGATCAAATCTTCTGCCAGGGCGCGATAGATCAAACGCTCCATTCGCAATGGCTTTTCGGATGAATAATCTTTTCCCGGTTCCCGGCGGTGCCAGCCATTTGCTCGAAAGAGCTTAAACAACTGCTTTGCCGTGGACGGCGTAATTATTTCCAGGTCTCTTGCCCGAAAAATCCAGGCTTGCATACTGAGGCCATATTTATGCTTAAGCAGGTAAAGTTCATTAATATCCAGCATCGACCGCCTACTGCCCAACTCGAACTGAGCCACTTCTGCCGGAACCAGAAAAGCACCCACAAAACGATGAGGAGCATCTTCCGGGTCTAGTTCCCCAATGATACACAAAACCAGGTGACCTAACTCGTGCGCCAGATTAAAACGCTGCCTGTCCCCCGGCAAGTCGGCCATCGAGACGATCACAGGGACGCAGTTGGCTAGAAACGTGCAAGCGTCGAAGTGTTCAAAGCCGTCTACCAGTCCGACTTTTATTCCCTGATCTTCGAGCAGTTGAGTTATATTTTCAATCGGGTCCAGCCCTAAATTCCAAGCCTGCCGCAGGCTGGCAGCCGCATCTTCCACCTGTTGGATTGATCGTACATCATAGCTGGGCAAAGTAATAGGATGATGCTCTCCGGGAAACAGCTCTTCCGTTTCCATGTATCGCTCCAGCCATTCCTGGATACGCATCTGGATGGCATCCTGTTCTTTTTTACCCAAGATGGCATGTTTACGATACGCTTGCAAAGTAACCGTTGCCGTCATTGGTCGAAAGAAGAAGTCTATGGAAGTATCGAGGGACTGAGCCAAGCGCAGCAAAACACCCGAACTGGGAGTATCTTGATCCCGTTCGTATTTCGAGATTGCCATGGGGCTGATTTGCGCCCTCTCCGCCAGGTCCCTCATACTCAAGTTCCCGGATTTACGTGCCTGTTTTATCCTTTGACCTATGGTCATGGGGCTCCTCCATTCTTATATTGTCGGTTTACATTATATCATAATTATATAAATTCGTACACCGCCAATAGCAAGAAATCATCAGTTCTTTTTCGAAAGAACCGAGTGTCTACGATATAGCACATGTTATATTGCGCGCTTGACTCTCCCCCCGGTTCACCCACGCGCGAAAACATAGGTGCATTGCACTTTCCAAGTACGATGCACCAGTCACCCCTACGCGTGCACAGCTACGGCTGTGTGTGGGGAAAAGTGCGCTGCACTTTCAAAGTGCGACGCACTTATAGGTACACCCCTTCGCGTGCACACCTACGGCTGTGTGTGGGGAAAACGTGCGCTGCACTTTCACAGTGCGGTGCACCTAGCGGTACACCCTCACGAGTATGGGGTGAAACGCTGTTAGTGTCTGTGACAACCCAAGTGCCGGGTCCTTTTCAGTATCCTCAATCGGATCGTGTGGGGTGAAACGTGTTCGTGCCATTCGTTTCCGTCCTTGAATTCGGACTTTCAGTATCCTCAATCGGATCGTGTGGGGTGAAACTTAATATACATGGGATAGTTCTTCGGAACTCTTTTCTTTCAGTATCCTCAATCGGATCGTGTGGGGTGAAACAAGAATACCGTATCCGCTCCATAATGTTCCTCCGCCCTTTCAGTATCCTCAATCGGATCGTGTGGGGTGAAACGCGCAACCAGCAACGCCGGAGACTTGGCGATCAGGCCTTTCAGTATCCTCAATCGGATCGTGTGGGGTGAAACCAGAAGCCCTTGGGCAGACCAAGCAGGGCACGGCAACCTTTCAGTATCCTCAATCGGATCGTGTGGGGTGAAACACACAAGCACCACATTGGTATTATTAGGTGGAAGATCTTTCAGTATCCTCAATCGGATCGTGTGGGGTGAAACCAGCCTCAGGAACTCCTGCCAACATGAAAGTTTGTTCTTTCAGTATTCTCAATCGGATCGTGTAGGGTGAAAAGACCCGCTCAAACGCCTTGGCCTGCAGATGGTGCACTTTCAGTATCCTCAACCGGATCGTGTGGGGTGAAACTTGGGTTACCGATGTTTTGGCGGTAGAATTTACGATCTTTCAGTATCCTCAATCGGATCGTATGGTGTAGAACGATCGAGCAGACAGAGCCTGCGGTGCGGGTGAAGCTCTTTCAGTATCCTCAATAGGATCGTGTGGGGTGAAACGAGAGTGATCACTTGCTGCCAGGAAGGGTTATTGTGCTTTCAGTATCCTCAATCGGATCGTGTAGGGTGAAATAACGGCGGCGATCCGTATACGCTGCAGTATATCCTCTTTCAGTATTCTCAATCGGATCGTATGGGGTGTAACGATATGCAAGCCAATCACGAATATATTGAGCTGTTTCCTTTCAGTATCCTCAATCGGATCGTGTGGGGTGAAACTCCGTGGCTGGCAAAATGGTTCGATCCATTGGAGGACTTTCAGTATCCTCAATCGGATCGTGTGGGGTGAAACAACTTCGTCTGCGTCTGGTCTGACGATACCATCCCGTCTTTCAGTATCCTCAATCGGATCGTGTGGGGTGAAACAAAGAGTGATACTGCCTGGCGCTTAGGTGAGACGACCTTTCAGTATCCTCAATCGGATCGTGTGGAGTGGAACATCCCACTGGACGGATTTTATCACACTGTCCAGCATATTTCAGTATCCTCAATCGGATCGTGTGGGGTGAAACTCAATACGATAAATCAATACCTGGCCGGATAGCGAAATCTTTCAGTATCCTCAATCGGATCGTGTGGGGTGAAACTGCGGACGGTGACGGATACAAACAGCAAGATAAGCGTCTTTCAGTATCCTCAATCGGATCGTGTGGGGTGAAACTGGAATTCGACACCCAGGATGTTACTGCTTATTCAGACTTTCAGTATCCTCAATCGGATCGTGTGGGGTGAAACTTGGGTTACCGATGTTTTGGCGGTAGAGTTTACAATCTTTCAGTATCCTCAATCGGATCGTG